>Ga0222650_1000040_pt1 | contig 123314 bp, 110 predicted proteins | sample AntAcemetagen367_FD_179820 | JGI IMG/M metagenome (GOLD analysis project Ga0222650, IMG submission 179820) | Saline water microbial communities from Ace Lake, Antarctica - #367 | ecosystem: Environmental > Aquatic > Non-marine Saline and Alkaline > Saline | place: Antarctica: Ace Lake... | reverse complement strand
AATGCATCTTAAATCCATACAAGAAAACAGAGGGACACAGGGAAAAAGATAGGAACACTACGCGCAACGCATGTATCTGTAATGGAAGTCTGAGTGATTTTTGGAATAGTTTTAACAACACCGTTCAGGTTTATGGTATACGGTATGACTCTTAAAACCTATCCGAACTCTTTAGCCGGCCCTACAAAATATATTGTAGCCCTGTTACTTATTCCTTTTCAAAGTTATGCTAGAACTGTCATACTGTCCTGGAGAGGAGTAGACCTAACCTTACTAACCAGTGGAGAGCCCGTATTGAATTCACTTTTTACATTTAATTATTTAAGTCATATTTCAATATACGGGTGGCTCTCAGTTTCACTTACATGTACCCTCCTTTTGGTTGGCTTACTAATCTATCAAGGTTTCAAACACCGGCGACGCCTCGAACGGCAAGTGGAAAACCGGACAGAATCCTTAAATAACCTGTTGGGAAAACATCTGAATATTACCAATAGTTTACCGGTAGGAATTGCGCTGTATGTCAACGGTACGCTCAGCGAATTGAATCCTAAAATGCTCACCTGGTTTGATGAAGATAAAAATGAGGATTTATGCGAACAACTAAAACCGCATTTACATGAGGTCTTTACGAAGGGGGAACGATTTAAAGGGCAGCTTCAGTTACAAACGAGTTTTGGACGAAAACAGATGCAATGTACGGCATTGGAGATTCCCAGCTCCACGGATGCAAAACAAATATTAGTCTTGCTCGAGGACTGGACAGATCAGCTCCGCTCTGAACAGGCTCTCCAAGATAAAACCCAAGAATTAGAGCGACATTTCACTTCCAGCATGGATCTCCTCTGCATCTCAACCTTGGATGGGACTTTTTTAAATCTAAATCCACAATGGGAAGACACATTAGATCATCCTCTTACTGAAATGACTGGGCAGAACTTGCTTTGCTTTGTCAAAGAAGAGGACAGCGAGCTCGCAAAAAGCATGCTTCAAAAGCTTCGCGACGCTCAGATTATTCAAAACGAATCGTTACGGTTTGTGCGGCGAAACGGTGACGATATTTGGCTCGAATGGAAGGCCACCCGAGAGGGTAATCTTATCCATGCAAATGTACGGAATGTCACGGAACGAAAGTTAGCAGAAGAAAAAAACTTGCTCATGCAAAAGCATCTAGCCCGTGCTCAAAAAATGGAATCGATAGGTCGTTTAGCCGGTGGGATTGCTCACGATTTTAATAACAGCTTACAAGTAATTATGGGAAATACAGAACTCGTGTTAAACAGCAGGGGCTTGCCTTCCACCACACAGAAGCAACTAAAGGATATACTTAGAGCTGCAGAGGGTTCTGCACAATTAACAAAACAGTTATTGGGTTTTGCAATGAAGCAACATTTTCAAGCGGATCAAATCAGTTTGAATGAAACGCTCCAGCAAATGGAGCCCATGTTTAAAACGATTCTTGGAGATCAGATCGAGCTTGAGTGGAGCTTAGACTCGACATTAGGGATTGTGAAAATTGATAAAAGCCAGCTTGAACAAATCTGTGTTAATCTTTTAGAAAATGCATTTAATGCCATGCCTAAAGGTGGAACCGTTCGCATTAAAACTCAGAACCGATACCTATCGGAGATAGAACTAACAGAGTGGGTTATAAGCTCTGAACCAGGTTCGTATATTTCGTTAAGTATCGAGGATACGGGAACAGGGATTGATCCTGATATTCGAGCGAGCCTATTTGAACCTTTCGCTACCACCCAAGAAACTTCAAAAGGTTCAGGATTAGGTTTAGCGACAGTGTATGGCATTCTTCAACAGAATAATGGATCTGTAAAATTTGAAAGTCAGGCCACGAAAGGAACTCGCTTGGAAATCATTCTGCCAAGGGATGACACCCCGAAACCTGATTTACCGGTGCAACCCCTCCTGATCTCAACCGATGAACATAAAATTATGTTTGTGGATGATAATCCTCAAATCCTACAAATAGGAGTGTTAGTCCTCCGACAGTTAGGCTTTGAAGCCCTTTCATGTAGTTCACCCACGGAGGCAAGAGATCGACTCCGAAAATGTCCGGATATCTCATTACTCATTACAGATGTCTCGATGCCTGAAATCTCAGGTCCAGAACTATACCTTGAGGCCTTGAAAACGAATCCTGAACTTAAATGTATTCTAGTGTCCGGCTATAGTTCTGATGTCGTAGACACCAGTAAGATGGAGCAAAATAAATGGGCGTTTCTAAGTAAACCCTTTTCACTTTTAGCGATTAAAGAAACCATAAGCGATCTTTTAGGGGGTTAGGGGGAGTTCTAGCCGGAACACAGCCCCGGCATCTTTCAGGTTTCGCGCGCTCAGAGTTCCTTCATATTGCATGGCTAAATCCCGGGATATGGCCAACCCTAAGCCCAGGCCATATTGTCCTCCACCACTCTTGGTCGTCACATTGGGCTCAAATATTTTTTTGATCAACGACTCCGGAATGCCGTGACCTTCATCTTCTACCTCTACCCAAACTGCGCCTTCGGATTTTCCGGAACGAAGGCAAATCGTTTTCCCCACGTCCGTGGCCTCACAAGCATTAGTAAGCAAATTAGTTAAAATTTGATTTATTTCACCTGCCTGACCCGGAACTAAAGGGAGATCCGCTAAATCTAAACTAAGATCGTAGTGTTTTAGTCGATGGTTAAGGACTAGTAAGGTATCCTGAATACATGCCTCTATATTAACATCCGTGGTATCAGATTCATCTTGTCTACTATAACGTTTTAAGCTCTTCACTAGGCGGGTGATTCGATCGTTTGCTATTTGAATACTATGAAGTGAACTGCCCAGTTCAAACAAACGGATACGCTCATCCACCTTATCCCATTTAGATAGTTCTAAGTCAGGACGGATTTCATTTAGTAACGCCTCAGGAAAACGAATCAATCGTCTGGCTCGACCACGGGACAGATCGGAATAGGCCGAAAGTAGATCGTCCATCTTCTTCCTACTTTCCGAGGTGCTTATAAAAGCAGCCGAGTTACCCGCTTCTAAAAGACGTAACTGATCTGGATGGTCCTTCAACAATGCAGGTAACTCCTGCCCTAAGCGAGCCACACTTTGCATGAGGGATGTGGAAGGGTTGTTAATTTCATGGGCAATCCCCGCTAAGAGTTGGCCCATGGTCACCAGTTTTTCACGATGTACCATCTGATTACGTGTTTGCTTCAGGTCTTCTACTGCAGTTTGTAACGCGTTTCGCTCGTGTTGCAATTCTTGAGTTAACCCTGCAACCTTCAAATTGAGCCCTACCACCCGCCGATAGCGATCGCTCAAATTTGCGACCAACAACTGAAGAGTCAGCCTAGAAAATTCAGCATCGGCAGCAAAAGTGCTATCAAATACGCTTCGTTCAACCTTAAGATATTCTACGTGCGTATGGGCTATGGAATCAGAAAAAGAGGGTTTACCTGTCCAGAATGAAAGGATTCCGATGAGAGAGCCCGGTCCCAGCACATCCAAATTTTGCGATCGGCCGTCCGGACTTTTCTTGGATAAGTGGACCTCTCCCTTAAGCAAAATATAGAGAGAGGAATTATCATCTCCTTCCCGTATCATCCTCTGATGGGGTTCGAGGCTCAGGGTTTCGTACCCGGCATGTCGAGCCCAAGTGACCAAACCCTCTAATGCTTCTGTCGTCGAAGGAATTATGGGTTGAGAATCAAAACCAGACATGACGTTTACCGATCGGCAGAAAGGTGTTTGCGAACTAAGTCTTGGACGATCTCCATATTCACATGCTTCAAATAAGGCATTGGATTCAAATCTTTGGCAACAAGATACTGGGATACTTCCCGCTTAGCAATCTGCATAAGTTCGTCCCCTTCCCAGGGTTTAGCAATGTAATAAGCTAACTCCGCCTGATTCACAGCTTTCACAGTGGCCTCTAAGCCCGCTTGCCCTGTGAGTAATACTTTGCGGACATCTTGCCATCGTTCATCTTTTTGAAGGTCCACCAAGAGGTCTACACCATTTTCTCCAGGCATAATGTGGTCGCAGAACAGAACAGCCGTTTCATCCCCACGTTCTTGGATCTGTTCCAATAGGTGGCGCGCTTCCTTCGCATTCTCGGCAGCCTCTATGACAAACACATCCTCTAGAGGTTCCAATTCACGAATGACGGCATCCAGCACATCGGGTTCATCTTCAACGCAAACAATGGTTATCTTAGACATGATGATCCTATGGGGTAGAAACTAGAGCAAAATAGGCCAAATAAATAAACCGAACAGCAAGGTAAGGGTGATACCCACAATGCCAACTAACCATCCGACTTTGGCCAGGTCTTTGCTTTCAATAAGTCCTGTCGACAAGGCAATGGCATTCGGAGGAGTAGAAATAGGTAGAATCATGGCAAAGCTGACAATGATCCCTATTACCGCAATGGGAATGATGGTTGCCGCCGGACCCGCACCAACATCAGGAGCAAGCATCGCGATGGCTATCGGAACCAAGATGGTTGCACTGACCGTATGAGAAATTAAATTTCCTACCGCGAATCCTATAAGGGCAAAAAGTAAGACCAACATGAAGGGAGGGAATGCCTCAAAGGAAACTTGACCGATCATCCATTCTGCCAATCCGGTATTCTTTAAACTGATACCCAAAGAAATCCCGCCCGCAACCAGCCAAAGGACCTCCCACGCATGACTGCGAATATCCTGTTTATCCAATATCCCAAGCGCAGGTAGCATCACCATCGGTAAAAAAGCGACGACGGCGGAAGGAATACCATGAAGCTTTTCCGTGACCCAAAGGCCAACCGTGCAGGCAAAAATAATATAACAACCAATGGCTTTGGGAGAGGTCGAAAAGGTTCCTTCAATATTCAGTTCAAAGCGTTCTAGTTCAGGTTTGAACATTTTGCACATTCCTAACCAGCTAACGAATAAAGCACTTAACACTAAGGGGGTCGCAATCATCATCCAAGTACTGAACGGTACCATGGTTCCGTGCTTGGCGAGAGCCGCTATAGCTACCGCATTCGGTGGCGTCCCAATCGGGGTTGCAATCCCACCAATGTTAGCCCCCACGGGAATCGACAACCCAACCAATCGACGGAAAGGATCACTTGCAGGGACTTTAGCAACAATGGGTAGAGCTACGGTCATCATCATCGCGGTGGTAGCGGTGTTACTCATGAACGCAGACAGAATTCCGGTTACCAGCATCACACCCAAAGCAACTCGAACGGGTGAGGTGCCAAAAGGTTTTAAAAGAATTCGGGTCAAATTACGGTCCAAGGCATGTTTTTCAGCCGCTTTAGCTAAACTGAATCCACCCAAAAATAAAATAAGAATGGGATGGGCGAGGGTTCCGTAAAAATCCTGATACTTCGGAGCGGCGTACTCCCCACCGGATAAACGAATAAGGCTCTCCAAAAATAAACTCTGGTCCGAAAGCAACAAGATCTGAAAGAAGATGACCGATAAGCTAGTTACATAAATTGGGATAGGTTCCGTTATCCAGAAAATAGCGGCGAAAACAAAAATTCCCAGAGTAATATGACCCGCAGGACTGAGCCCGTCAAATCCACAAAACGGTAATAAAACAAGACTTCCCAAACCCAAAACCAGGCCGAGGATTTTTTTTACCGGAAGGGTCATGCTCAGCCAAGATCTTTGGGCTCTGGATCTTTGGGCTCAGGCTCTTTGGGCTCAGGCTCTTTGGGCTCTGGATCTTTGGGCTCAGGCTCTTTGGGCTCTGGCTCTTTGGGCTCAGGCTCTTTGGGCTCAGGCTCTTTGGGCTCAGGCTCTTTGGGCTCAGGCTCTTTGGGCTCAGGATCTTTGGGCGCAGGATCTTTGGGCGCAGGATCTTTGGGCGCAGGCTCTTTGGGATCAGGCTCTTTGAGCTTAGGTTCTTTAGGCTCAGGCTCTTTAGACTTAGGATCTTTAGGCTTAGGATCTTTGGGGCGGGGCTTATTCGCCCGTGGCGGATTGGACTTACTTACGATGGGCAATTGCAACGTATCATCGTGCATCTCCAACAAGTGGCCTTTCTCAATCAGCCATCGAAAATGCGAAATTAATTCGGCTGGAATCTCTTCTTTTTCGCCAACCGATTTAAGCGCTTCCTGAGTATTGCAGCCAGGATTGGCCGCTACATGGTCCAAAATACTTCGAATTTCCGGCACCACCTTCAGGTCATCCGGAAAAGGATGTTGAGGGATACCGCTCACAAGAAGTTGTCCATGATGGCGAAAAACTTGTAAACGCATATGCTTGAAAGCTGGGCGCAAGGCAAAAACAATTGAATTAGGCCGATCATGTTCCCGATTGAGATGGAATCGGGTCATGCTTAGCAACCCAGGATCGGTCATTTTGTCCAACAGATAGCCAGGCATAATGGCACGCTTGGTTTTGCGCACTAATTTGGGTAAATAATTATCTCGGAAATCGGCCTCGGCCTGATCACGGGTCAAATCATAAGGTCTATCATCTACAACGGGAGTTTCCTCCGCTTCTGCTTCAGGTTCGGCTTCCGAAGCTACCGTGCTTTCTTCAGCTGAAACGGTAGGATCCGTCGGATTTTCGCTGGCCTCTTGGGGCTCGGAAGAGGCACTAGCTTCCGCCTCTAAATTAGGCTCTGCTTGAGCTTCCGGATCGGATTCAGGTTTCGCTTCGGCTTTCACCTCGGGCTCAGCAGGTTTCGCTTCAGCTTTCACCTCGGGCTCGACAGGTTTCGCTTCAAGCTTCTTCCGATAAAAACGCTTCACAGAGATCTCTTTTTTCCAAGTATCGATCAGCTCTTCATCATGAACCATTTCAATTCCCCGCATGAAGGCTTCCATAGGAACCCCTTCCGCAATCTCGCTACGTAAAACTTCTAATTGGGCTTGGTATCCGTGCCAGTTTGAGGGGCCCACTAACCGGCCGCTTCTAGAATGCCGGCCTACACAAACAAAATTTCCAGCTGGAGGATCTACTTCGCGCTCTTCACATTCGTAGGTAATCGCCAAACCGTGATCTAGCACATATTGCTCGCAGGACTGGCGATCGGAAAAAACCATTCCGTTTGCAGTGCACACATACAAATGAAAATCTTCCTGCCCTTCTCCGAGGTCTTTAACCGTATATTTCATGGAGATGAACGAAGGGTTTTCCATGAATTTTTCCGCAACAACTTTAAGCGGATAGGCCCGATGAGATTGGCGAATGATTTTAACCACTTTACTCAACCTCTTTTTCTCAGGAATAAAATCGACGTGAACCGGAACCCGTGGGGCGCGTTCTTCATTCCGAGGACGACCCTGATAGCCCCCTTCCCTATGGCCCCCTTCCCTGTTATCTCGATTGGAATCATTGCTCCTGGAATCCCCCCCAGAAGCCGAACGGCGGGGTTTTACTCGCACGCCCTGCATATTCGGTCTCGAAGATTTTGGTGCCCGGGGGCGCCCACCTTCACGTCCTCGATTATTCTGGTCGCGGGAGCGAAATTCGGGTTGTGTTTGTTTGACGCCTGGATCCCCTTTGGCCCAGTCGGGAGTTAAATCTAACCCTCCAAACAAGGATTCAAGTTCTACAGGCTTCGGCTCTTCTGGATTTTCGGGTTCTTCAGGCATGACAATACAACTTTTTTCGACACTCAACTTTAGCTTGTAAGATTTACGGCTTTGAATCAACAGACTTGCATCAAGAAAATGATCATGCAAGACAATCAGGTAATGAACATGACACAAAAAGAGAAAGATTCCACTTATTGGTTAGAAAAGTATTCAAGTGCGGTCACGCTGGGAGATATGGAAATATTTGTTTTCCCAGAACTCCTCTACTCACTGGTACTGGCAAACATCATGTCTCCCAGAATATGGGACTGGATGGAGCAGGACTGGGCGAAAAAAATCCAAGGTAAATCATCTAATCGCCGCGTACAACGGCTCAAGCAGTACATCATGGATGCTTATGACTTTAATTTGGACTTGGATACTTGGGGGCTGACCACCAAAGATCGGGAAATGGAACGGTTTGCGTCCATCATCGATCCAGACATCCTTAGCAGTAGCAATGCCCTCTTTGGTTACGAGGGGGATAAATACTACTTTGACCTCGATATCCGTAAACATTTCGGTCTCGACACCTATACCGACGAGATCATCCCCTATTGGAAAACGGAAACCGTGGAAGCCATGGATGCCTTTCGGCATAAAGAAGGGTATCATATGGGCGCAGGGGAATGTGTATCTTTGTCGACACTGTATGCCGCAGCTCTGTTTATTGTCGGGGGCGTGGATTTAGAAGATATTCTCATGCTGGCCACCCCACTACACTCTCAGAATTTCGTAAACATGGGCGGCGGAGTCATCACGAATAACCGTCGGATCGTCACCAAAAAAATGTGGTTCAATGGAACCGAGATTTCCTGGAAAGCTCAACGGGCCATCCGAAATGAGAAAGTAACCATTGTCGCCAATAACACTGGATACATTCATACCATGTACCCGGAAGCCACCATCGATCCGGATTCGTATAAACGTAATATTGATCTGCTCCGTAACTACTTAACGACAAAGATCGATATGGAGATTTTGTCTAATTTTCTGCGACAACATTCTGAACTCCAAAAATGTTTTCAGGTTCGCCAAGATCGCCATGGAGGCCATCGCTACATCGAGGCCGAAAAAGTCTATGCTTATGAGCATGGTAGCAGCTTCCGGGTCAATGATGATACTCGCGACAAGCTTCTTGATGAAATAGACAGCTTCGAATTCTTTACCTGCCCAATCGAAGGTCGGATCGTGCTCAATACTTTTGAGGATTTCTTTGCTCAAAACCCAGATCTAGATTTAAATGATTCGAAAGATTTAGCTACCTTAATGGATGCTTTTAGCTGTACCAATGCAAAGGCAAGGAATGTGGGCCAATTGCTGGTCGAATTCTGCCACATCGAACCTCAACTTCCAGAAGACCGGACCTTCATTCCCAGTCCAAAAATTGATTTAAAAGCCGATTGGGGCCGGGAAAAAATCATCGAGACCTTAGAAGGGATGCGCGAATCGAATCCGGTAGTAGATTTGGCATTTTACGCCTACCGCGATCTGAGCCGAACGGATTGGGCCCCCTTTATCAAAGCAGCCATCGAGCGAAATCCGGTAGTGGCGGATCATCTACGAAAACTATCGGAAGCAGAAGCGGTGAAAAAAATTGTTTCATTGGAAGACGAATCCGTCTATGATGAGAATCGTATGGCCCAACCGGATGAAGTATGGAATTTTCAACGCGGAGACGGGGCCGAAAAAGCGTTTGCGATCGCCACCCTCTTAAAAACTCGCAAACCGGATCGCCCGGTAAAACTGATTTTTTCAGGAAGCGATGTTCAAGTGCTGTGGGAGAAGAAGTCACTCTCGCTAACCAGCAATAAAGGCTTACAACAAGAAGTGGAGGTCTAAGTATGAATTCTTTCTGGATCAATATAGCAGGATGGGTTCCTGCAATCACCCTGCCTTTGGCTACCTTATTCCAGCTGATCAAACTTGCTAAAACCCGATCATCCGAAGGCGTTTCGATTCTCACCTGGTTACTTTTCGGTTTTGCTAATCTAGGCATTTATATTTTCACCGAGAAATATTGGGTGATTCAATCAATTCTGGCGCAACTACTTACCGCCGTACTGAATTTTGTTATCGTCGGACTAATTCTGTACATGCGACGTAAAAAATAAGAAAACCCTCTTTAAGATAGCCCTCCTTAAGAAAGCCCTCTTTAAGATAGCCCTCTTGGGGGCGCTTACAGTAAGACGGTAGTGAAATGAAAGCACCCTAGCGGTGACCCATACGAGAAAGGGGTTGCAGTTAATCTAAACAAATAAGATATGTTCCACAGCTATCACGTAGCGACAGCTCGGGCGGGCGACGGTGGGTTGTTTAACATTGCTTTCGCACTTTTTTCTCGCCGAATCCAACGTTGACTTTATGATGGAAACCTCAATAAGTACTTATGCCCAAGCATATCCTAGGCCTCGCTCTTTCCATATCCCTTCTCACCGCAATCCAAGCGGATGATCTAGACAGTTTTGAGCAAAGTTTTTCTAAAGAAGAAATAAAGTCGGAATCCGAAAAACCCATCAGCTACACCTTTGACGGATGGGATAGCGACCAGAGTTTCACCGAAGAACTAGTTGAAATGTTCGCAGAAATTATTGTCATGGGCTTGTCTGCGGGAGGAATGTATGCGGAGCAAGTGGCGGATCAGCGTGATGATGGAGATCCAGTTCTGCCTGTTTTCCAAGTCAATGCCGGCTATCAATGGATCGACGAAGACCTATCCGCCATCGATTACAGTTTGGTTGCCGGGCATGGATTACTTGCCGCCGGATTTCGTCATACGATATTCACTGAAGAAGAAAGCGATGGCTCGGAAGATCTTTATTTTATGCAGGCTCATTTGTTCTACCGAATGGCCCTACATATACGGGCGGAATGGGCACTGGGGTTTGGGGCCGCCTGGCTCAAAGGAGACAAATCCGAAACCGGATTTTCCTTTGCAAGTCCGCTACGGGTGTGGCCCCTCGATTGGTTGGGATTGGAGCTTCGCCCCACCTGGGCTTTTCTAAACCAAAAGACCCTGAGTGATATCGAAACCTCTCTGCTTCTGCGTTACAAACAGATTTCTCTTCAAGCCGGATACCGATGGATCGAAGCCGAAGACAGCAAAGCCTCCCTCAGCGGCTGGCGGGCTGGATTTAGTTGGCGATTTTGAAAAACTTTTTTCTCACGCCAAGCCGCTAAGTCGCAAAGGATGATTTATCTATTTTCTATGCGGCTTTGCGTGAAGAAAGGTTTTTGTAGATTTTTCCTTAGGAAAACGGAGATTGGGCTTACCAGCACGACATACTCGCAAAAGCATAGGTCGGGCTGAAAAGCCCCATCCTCCACTACCGCCTGCTCCTACAGCCTCAATCTTCTAGCGGAAATTCCCAGGTATACTCATCACCGATATGATCCGCTTCCATGGTTTTGGCAAAATTGAGGATACCGCGATGAATACCCGGATTGGTTTTAAAACTCCAGGTTGTGAGTTTCGGATCTTTCCGAGCCGCTTTTAACACTTCATAACCTAACAAGGTGTATAACCAGGAACCACGAACTGAAGAATCAATTGCCATTAAACTGATATACAAATCGGATTCCCTCAAGCTAGCAACGATTACTCCCTTGAGAGAGGATCCAATTTTCACCCCAACCGATAGCGTTTCCTGATTTAACAGTTCGTGCATCAGTTCAGGCCCTATGCCTCCGATGTTTTTGTTCACCAATTCGCTTACCGTCATGGACGCAAGGCGGTTCAAGGGCAACACCCTCGCATCTTCCGGAATTTTCCCTCTGGACTTCAGTTTGGTAAATGTGTCTTCAAATCGTTGCCAATTCGGATGATTCAGCTTCACCTGAAACATAGAAATCGCCTCTTCCGCTCTAGAAAAATTACAGCGTTCCAGCAGCTCCGCCATCAGGGAGCCCTCCAAGACAGAGCCAAGATATTTTACAGATAAAGCCCCTTGTCTTCGGGCGAGTACTTTTACGGCTTGCACCAGGAGGTCTGCGGTTCCATCCGGCGCGACGGAGATAAACGTAAGCTGAAAAGAGGTAACCGTTTTAGTGCCCTGTCTGCTGGTTTGAATTCCCACGCCCCCCATCAATACCTGCTCTTTTATGGCAGCGTAGTAGTCTACTTGGGATGGGGCCTGCGTTCCTGCGGACAAGCCCACTATCAATTCCTTGACATGTTCTGGTCCGGCCCGAACCACCCGAATATCACTAGGCAGCTTCATTCCTTGCCTCCGCTGTTCCGATAAAGATCTGGCCGCACGGCCGTCACCATGTTTCCTGCATCCGGCAAAAGATCCCTACCCACAAAGTCCTGAATGTCGTCTATAAACGTTTCCGGTGACGCCACCAGTTCCGGATACGAAAGCGTCAGCAGCTCGATATGGGGTAAAGCTTCCAAGAGTTTCAGTACTTTTTCTCTATGTTTAATAAGGGATTCCTCCATGGCCTTTTGGTTTCGTTTAGGCTCCTCTCCGCGTCGATGCTCGATCATAAGCGATTGCGAACGCGACACCTCTGCTACCGGACGATCCATAAAAATGACTTTGTAGCGGTGGATGGGAGGTAGCTTCCCTAGTAACATCGAAATAACTTTAGTGGCCTTCCCTTCTGCCCGTTCGATCAAATGGGGTTGCGAACCTAACTTTTTAACCGCTTCCCATTCGAAATACCCTTCAGGGTTATCTTCGTCCGCCGCACGCTGCTGATCCGTCATCGGAGGCAAGCCGCCCGCCCGGAGCATTTGCATCATCAACGACGTACCCGAGCGCGGTAGACCGGAGACAATCATAAATTCTTTTCCAGAAGAACCGGGGGTATGCTGACCCGCTTTAGACGGTCGACGAATTTCCGGTTTTGGTCGCTCGCTTTCTGTGAGAACATCTGCCGTGAGATCGTCGCCTTCCTGCAGGCGCTCCAGTTCACGCGCCCGTTTCCGGGTGGATAGATCCCGTCGAATAGCTTCCAGACGTTCCTTGTTTTCTTCACGAACCCGGCGAATTTTTACTAGCTTCTGTTTGATATCTGGAAGTTTTTCAGGTTGTTCCTGATGGCGATATAACATGCGCAGCATCTGAAGAGGTGCCGGCCAATTTGGGGCGTAATGAATGCAGGTCTCAAGTGCCTGCACTGCTTCAGAAATCTGCTCCAGACGAATCAGACTCTGCCCTAAAATCAAGTGGCAGCGGGGTAGCGCAAATTCCAAGCCCAATGCGTCCAAACTATAATTGACGGCCGTGTCATAGTCTTTCAGGGTGTACGCACAATTGGCCAGCCCCTGCAAAAGTAGGATGTTATCCGGATCTCCTTCCAAGCCTTTGGTAAAAGCTTTTTGCGCTTCTAGCGGTTTGTGCATGCCCAAATAGGATCGGCCCAATTGCAGGTGCAGTCCAGAAAGAGCAGGATCTACCTCTTCCACTTTTTTAAACAGGTCGAGTGCTTCTTCACGATTATGCAGGTTCAGCTCCGCTAATCCCTGTACCATCCAAGCCCAGGGACGGTTTGGATAGGCCGCAGCCAGATTGTTGGCTACTTCGCGCCCTTCTTCGGCCAATCCCAGAGTGCACAGACATTCCGCCAAGCGCAGGCCAATATCGAAACGAAGCGGAAAAAGATGATAGGCCTCTTCCAACAGAGGCAAGGCTTTGGTGAAGTCCCCTTTGCTCAAGAGCACCCGGGCCAGGTTCCACTGGTTCTCGGCGGTGGTGACGGCATTGTCGCGCTCCTGATTGCCCTCGGGTGCATCGATATAGCCTAACTCCACAAACTGCTGAATGAGTTTTGCGGATTCCTCTTCGCTGAGTTTGGTATTTCGGTCCACCATCCCATCTTCTCCCGGAACGTCCTCCCAACTGGGAATGGTTTTAAGGTCAGGCGGATTCTCGAACGCCTCTACTAACACCCGCCCTTCCATATCCGCGCCGATGGGCAGACCGTAGAGAGCCAGCAAGGTTGGTGCAATATCCAGCAAGGTCGCGCCGTGCACCAACTCATCTTTTTTAATGCCCGGTCCAGCCATAGCCATCATGCCCACCAGACGATGCTCTTCTGCGGGCCCAGTGGGAGTGCGGGGAATCGATTTTGGACGATGATGATCCGCATGAAAACCATGATCAGAGCAGACGAGGATGGTGGTGTCTTCATCTGCCAACTGCAGATAGCGTCCCAGCAGTAAATCATGCAGGCGATAGGCGGAATTCACCACATCGTGATACAAGTCAAAATCCTGCTCCGCAATATGCGGACGGCGAGGAGGATGGTACTTCATAAAGCCGTGCCCAAAATGGTCGATTTCGCCGAAGTAGGACCCAATAAAATCCCATTCCCGATTTTCCATCAGCCAGGTAGTGACCGCATGGGTGGTGAAGCAAGAAGCCAACTGTTTGGCAATCATCTCTAGCCGTTTATCTTTGTCCTGATCCACTTCTCTGAACTTGGGCACAAAAAGCTGAATGGTTTCGGAATCAATATCTTGGGGCCACACGCGCAGAGAGGAGATGACCTCGCGTAGATCTTCTGGATAGACCGAATCGGGAGGCAGCTCTGGACGCGTGGTGGGATCGGCAATCTGCATCACCTGACGGGTAATCAGCTCTGTGGTGTCCGATCCGCGTAAAGGTTCGGCCGGATGACCACAGAACCAATTCACCACATGGGGAGTCAAGCCTTCCTGATTGAGGATATTCCATACCCCTTTCACTTCGCGGTCCATGGTGCCAAAAGGCCGGGTCTGACCGCTGTCTTTATCCACAACGGTAAAGCCATGAATGCCATGCTGGTCGGCACGCTTTCCGGTAGCAATGGAATTCCAAAGCATGGGACTGAGAACCGGTTGCAAGGTCATAAGATTGCCCATCACCCCGCGGTCAATCAGACTGGACAGATGAGGCATCTCCCCCTTGTCCATTAAAGGGTTAATCACTTTCCAGTCTGCGGCATCCCAGCCGACCAAGAGTACTTTTCGTTTTGTCATGATGAATCCGTGGTGAAGGGGGATGTTCTACTGGAAGAAAAAAGGTAAATAAAAAAACTCCCCTGCTTGAAACAGAGGAGGTCGTGGGGGCATTACCCAAATTGGCTTTTGGACTATCTCAAACTGCTTTGTTTTTTTTGCGGTTTCGAATATAGTAGAGTCCCGTCGCCCCTGCCAGCAGAAACACTAAAGTAGAAGGCTCAGGAATGGCACCCGCAGTAATCCCTAAGCCCGGAGTCGTTTCCACCGCATAGCGGTTCAAAACGAAGGTGTCTTCGGAACCAAAGTCATTTAGAGTTAGTTCCGCCCAGCCATAGTTGATAATTCCAGTACCATCATTAAACTGGAACCCCATATATCCACTGTCTGGAATACTCCAACCTCCGGTAGCACCACCACTGTAACTAAAGAATCCTCTGGAATCAGTTAAAACTCCCGAAATCGTATCGCCGAAATCAAGGCGTGAATCAGCGAAAGCAAAGACTCCGTCGCCAGGAGCGTTATTAATCATCCGCATGGTACTTAAGTCTTGAACCTGAAATCCAACCCCATCCTTGCCTGTCGTGACGTTTCCATCTATATCAAAATATAAGCTGGAACCTTCGGTCACCGTCCAACCACTTCCTCCGTTATCAAAAAGGTCAATGGAAGCGGAGGCCGATCCGGCAACCGTAGCGGCTCCGGCAGCCATCGAATATTTTAGTAAACGAGAAGATATGTTTGTTTTAGTTTTCATAAGAATATCGGGGCTGACTCAGGTTGGAAATTTGATAAAACATTAACTTTCGCTGGAAATACGAAGTATCAGATAAGCGAATTAAAAAAGCCTACTTTAAATATATAGTCAAAGTAAATACAAAATATATTTTACGGTAGTTATTATGTCTTACATTTTTGTTACCTCATAAATCCGTGGCATCCCAGCCGACCAAGAGTACTTTTTGTTTTGTCATGATAAATACGTGGTGAAGGGGGATGTTCTACTGGCAGAAAAAAGGTAGATAAAAAAACTCCCCTGCTTGAAACAGAGGAGGTCGTGGAGGCATTACCCAAATTGGCTTTTGGACTATCTCAAACTGCTTTGTTTTTTTGCGGTTTCGAATATAGTAGAGTCCCGTCGCCCCTGCCAGCAGAAACACTAAAGTAGAAGGCTCCGGAATGGCACCCGCAGTAATCCCTACGCCCGGAGTCATCTCTACCCCAAAGCGATCTACCGTTAGAGTTTGTGACGGCCCTTTAGCATTTAAGGTAACTTCAGCCCACCCATAATTTACCGCAGTCCCATCAACAAATTTCAATCCAACGTAACCCGTGCCTGGTACAGGCCATCCATTAAGCCCTACACCATTTGAGGTCATTGCCCCTCTAACGGCAGTAACGTTTCCATTTGAAATAACCTGTCCGTCACTGAATACAGACCGAGACACACGATTACCTCCAGCAGAATTATGGGCCTCCACAAAACGATACAGGTAAAAATAACCAGAAGAAATCGAAGAAGTATGACGAAATGCAAAGTCCCGATTCACCGTTTCTCCAGTAGTGGCACCATCAATCCGTATAGATAATAATTCGTTCAAATCTACAGACCAACCACTGCCTCCATTATCAAAAACGGAAATAGCGGAAGAAGCGGTTCCCGCAACCGTAGCGGCTCCGGCAGCCACCGAATATTTTAATAAACGTGAAGATGTGTTGGTTTTCGTTTTCATGGTTAACTCTTTATGTATAAATTAGAAGGTTTTGTTAATCTATAAGCCCACCAAGCAGTAGCGAACGCAAAGAAAGCTCATAAAGTCCCAAAAGGATATAGTCAAAACACCAACACTTTTTTTTTACAATAGGTATATTTAATAATCTATTAGGGGTATTTGCTTCACTGGACCTAGAAAATTCGTTTCATGAAAACGATGTTTCTTGGTTCAAATCACCACAAAATTACACGGAATTTCCGGGCCGTAAACGGCTTCGGCCACTTTTCGCAGGGTGGCTGGAAGCCTTTAGACCACAGATCGTCTATTTTCTCAAAAAAAATCTGAAGTACAGGGATGTAAAACGAGCCAAAAACCGTAAATTACATTTAGTCCAGCGAAGTGAATACTTCTATAATCTAATTTATATAATAATTCATTTTTCTTAAGCAGGCATTCCATTGACACTTTTATAGAATGACGTGACCTCATTCAAAACGACGTAAGTGAAAGACTCACACCCAGCCAGAATCTGTTCCCATTAGTTGACGAGATCGGCTACCCCTTGAGGGTTTCGCAAAGCATCCGCGATCCATCCGAAAATACGAATACCGTATATCACTCCTAATAGAATCAATGCTAGTCCGTGCATAACCTCGGTACCGCCTACCCACTGTGAAAATGAAGGTCGTTTAGCTAAAGCAACGGTACCGTCCATGTGCATGTTCTCTCCTTAGAGTTGAGAACGGATTTGAGGTTCTCTGAGCTCCACAACTTTCCAACCGCGGGGAGATGAAAGTCCCCGATCCACTTCGCTCGCTAAAGTAGGCCGAGAAAAGATAATTTTGAGTCAGCTTTGTCGAAAGTCAATGACGGTTTCAATCCCGACGACCTTCGTTTGAAGTACCTTAAACGTATTAATTCACATCGATACCTATTGCTTGTACCCCAAACTGCTTTAACGGTGTTTAATGAAACTAAATATTCTCTCCACGTCTCCAAACTGTTATAGTACCCGACGTCTTATGGAGGCCGCCCAATCCCGTGGTCATGAGGTGAAAGTTCGAAATACCTTGCGTTTCACCCTCGATCTTAATTCGGGGGAACCTGATTTATATTATCGGGGCAAACATTTTGATATTCCAGACGCCGTGCTTCCCCGGATTGGTGCGAGTGTCACGTATTACGGAACCGCGGTTTTGCGTCAGTTTGAGCAAATGGATGTGTACACCCCAAACTCGTCTTCGGGAATTGTTAACAGCCGAGACAAACTTCGTAGTTTACAGATTTTGTCGAAACATGAAATTGGTATCACCCGATCTGCCTTTGTACGTCAACGGGATGAAATTTTACCTGCGATCGAACGAGTGGGTGGCGCACCCGTTATCATTAAATTAATTGAAGGTACTCAAGGGGTGGGCGTGGTTTTGGCTGATTCGGCAAAAATTGCGCAGGCGATTATGGAAATGTTACAAAGCACTCAGCAGAATGTTCTGATTCAGAATTTCGTTAAAGAAAGTAAAGGTCGTGATGTTCGGGCTCTCGTAGTGGGAGACCGAGTGGTCGCCGCCATGCGTCGGGAAGCTCAAGGAGATGAATTCCGGAGCAATGTTCACCGGGGGGGTTCGGTGGAAGCTGTAGAGCTGGATGACGACTACAAAGAAACTGCCGTCCGGGCCGCCCAAATTATGGGCCTTCGAGTTGCCGGAGTAGATATGCTGGAGTCGGTAACGGGGCCCTTAATTTTGGAAATCAACTCCTCGCCAGGGCTGGAAGGGATCGAAACCGCTACCCATTTGGACGTCGCGGGTTCTATTATCGATCACATCGCAGACCAAGTAAATATGCCGGATTTGGATATTCGACAGAAGCTTACGGTAAGTCGTGGCTATAATGTGTCTGAAATCGCGATTCCAGAAGGCTCGGAATTAGTCGGTAAGACCATTGAAGGTACTAAGCTACGTAATAAAGATATTGTAGTGTTAACCTTACATCGTGGCACCAAGGTCATTTCCAATCCAAAGAATTCACGAGAGATCGAAGCGGGGGATGTATTACTTTGCTATGGAAAAAGTGAATCCATGAAAACCTTGATCACTCCAAAAATCAAAAAGAAACGGATGAAATTAAAACCGTTAAGTGAGGATCAAATCGATGCAGCGAAGGAAGGCCATGTATGAAGGATCGACCGGCAAAACCGTCTATAGAAACGTGGGGCGATACCATAGTTAAACCAGGTGAACAGAAACGTATCCGGCTTGAGGTTGGCGAAAGTTACACCGGTTTGTCCGTTAGACTCCCCTTACTGGTTTGGCGCGGTGAAGAGCTTGGGCCGGTTGTGTTTATTTCTTCTGCGGTTCACGGGGATGAGATTAATGGTACAGGGACCATTCGAGAAATAATCAATAACCCTGGTTTCACTCTTAAAAAAGGAGCGTTAATTTTGTTACCCGTAGTGAATATTATTGGTTTCGAAAGGCACTCTCGGTATATGCCTGACCGCCGTGATTTAAACCGATCCTTTCCTGGATCGCAAAAAGGAAGCATTACGTCCCGTTTGGCAAATTTGGTGTTCACCGAAATTATTAATCGCTGTGATTATGGAATCGATTTGCATACCGCAGCGGTGCGGCGTACAAATTTCCCTAATGTTCGCGCGGATATGACAAACCCGGGGTGCAAAAAGATGGCGATGGCCTTCGGATGTGAAATCATCGTGGATCAAGACGGTCCAGAAGGATCTTTTCGGAAATGCGCGACGGCAGCGGGTTGTCCCACCATTATTTTGGAAGCTGGCGAAGTGTGGAAGGTCGAATCCACGTACGTAGAAACCGCTATACGAGGAATTACCAACTGCCTTTCCCTTTTAGGAATGACAGATAAACAGCCAGAACTCGGTCCTGAACCCACCGTGATTCACTCCACTCAATGGGTTCGTGCAGATGCAGGAGGGTTTTTACAATTCCATGTGTCCCCTGGTGAGTTCGTGAATAAAGATCAACTGCTTGCTACTAATTCGGAATTACTTGGCTTAGAGCAAGAAAGCATCTACTCGCCCTACTCCGGAATCGTCATTGGTATGAGCACCATGCCCGCAGTTTCTCCAGGAGATCCCGTGGTGCATATTGCAAAGGTTCCTAGGAAAGAAGTACGTGTTTTAGAAAAAGCTTTAGATGATCAGGAAAGCGACAGCCTAGAAAACCGTTTACGCGAAGACTTAGCCACCAATCTGCATGTTTCAGATGTACCGGAGCAGGAGCATTGAAAAAGGAAACCGTTGAAAGAGTCCAAATCGGCTGGCGCGAATGGATCGAATTACCCGACTGGGACCTGAAGCTTAAAGCTAAAATGGATACCGGAGCCAAAAGCAGTTCGCTAGATGTGGAACAGATGGAATACCTATCCGAAACCCGTATTCGCTTCGGGGTGCATCAACGTCGCAAGACCGATCTTATAAAATGGGTAGAATCAGATATTTACAGCACCACAAAAGTTCGGAGTAGTAATGGGCAAGCCCAAAACCGGATTGTAGTCAAAACCCGTATTCGCCTAGCTGGAATCGAAAAAGAAATTTTGGTGAGTCTCACAAACCGACGTAAGATGTTGCACCGAATACTTTTGGGAAGGGAAGCCCTTCAAGATCACTTCCTCATTGATGCGGGAGTGGATCATCTCATCACTCCTCCCAAAATAAAACTGAAAAAGTAACCCGTTTAGCGGTACGAACAAAAAGCGCAAAACGCTAAGTCGTTTTGAGTTGGATCTGGATTTTGAACCGCAGATGAACGCAGATTCATACTGATGTTCCGCTTGGGTTTCGGAACTAAACTTGACGTTGAAAAAAAAGGAGGTTGGGCATCAAACCAAGCGAAACAAACGACGACGTAGTTCAAACACTCATCATCAAAACCATCTTTATGACGAATCACGAATTCCGCAGATGTATCGTCCGACTGCGGAATATCACAATTGCGTAGCCAATCAAATACCCTTGCGCGCTTGCATCCCAAAAAGCCCCAATGGTTAATGCGCCAACGATTCCCAAGGCCTTTAAGACCGCAAACCACATTTTGATATAGCGACAGGCTTTCTTATATTCATTCTATGTATTTAGACCGTCTAGGAGAGTGGACCTAGGCACGAGATTCGGAACCGTCGTTGGATGGCTCCGTATGTTCCAAGCCTTGATAAAAACGGATTCACACTTAGCTTATTAGGCGATTTAGGACTTTATTCGCTTGAAAACTTATTCTCACGTTGGCGGGAGTTATTACCCGTATCAGCGAGCTCAAGCATACTAAATTTCTAGATAGTAGCCCGAAGATGTAAGTTTTAATTTTTCTAAACGAATAATGGTCGAACATGTAAAGAGCCAGACGTTAAGATGTAGATTTTGGAATCCTTAAACAAAATAACCCCACCCATCCGAACAATGAATATCGTTTTAATAATACTTCTTTTGATCCCAAGTAGACATTCCGGGGGTTTGCTTTGAGCCATGTGTTGGTGATGGGAGGAGGTTTTGGCGGAATGGCTGCGGCATTGAGGCTTAGATCTAAAGGGCATACAGTAACTTTGGTCGATCGCTGTTCCCGTCTGGGCGGACGAGCCCAAGTGTTTGAGAGGGATGGCTTCCGGCATGATGCAGGTCCGACAGTTCTCACGGCACCTTTCTTATTTGACGAACTTTTCGATCTTTTTGCTAAGAAACGTTCGGATTATGTTGAGTTTGTACCTGTGGAACCTTGGTACCGTTTTGAATATCGCGACGGCACCACTTTTAATTATGGCGGGAGCGTAGAAGACACGCTGGCGGAAATCGAGCGTATTAATCCTGCTGATCAGCAAGGATACCTCTCACTCCTGAAACAGTCCGAAAAGATTTTTGACGTTGGCTTCACCGAACTCGGAGACCAGCCATTTCACCGCTTTGGCACCATGATTCGCCAAGTGCCCCACTTAATTCGCTTGGGCTGCTACCGAACCGTCTGGCAGCTGGTGTGCAAACATCTGAAGGATGATCGCCTACGCCAAGCTTTTTCGATTCCTCCACTTTTGGTCGGTGGTAATCCCTTTGAAACCACCTCTATTTATAATCTCATTCATTATGTAGAGCGCAAATGGGGTATCCATTTCGCTATGGGAGGTACTGGAGCCATCGTGGATGCCCTGACCCAGTTAATGGAGGAGGAAGGGATTGAGGTGAAAACCGAAACCACAGTTACCTCCCTAGAGATCCATAATGATCGCATTACCGCAGTAGAGACGGAGTCAGGTGAACATCTCACCGCAGATACCTTCGTCTCAAATCTGGATCCGGCTTTTTTGTATCGTAACCTGTTGCCAGCCAGACACCAGACCTTGCTGGCCCGCATTAAACAGAAGAGAGCAAAATTCTCTATGGGCCTATATGTTCTCTTTTTTGGCACCACCCGAAAATATGAGGAGTTGGCCCACCACACCATCTGGCTGGGTAGTCGGTTTGAGGAATTGCTGAAAGAAGTCTTTCACGGCACCAAACTGCCCGATGATTTCTCTCTGTATTTGCACCGCCCCACCGCCACCGACCCCAGCTTTGCTCCAGAGGGATGTGACTCCTTCTATGTACTCGCCCCAGTGCCCAATCTACAGGCAGACGTAGACTGGGAGGTTGAGGGTCCACGAATGCGTGACCGTATCGTGGATGAGCTAGCAGATTCCATTATGCCCGGTCTCCGTGAGTCCATCACTTCGGATTTCTATATGACACCAGAGAATTTTCAGCAGGATTATCAGAGTGTGCATGGTGCTGGCTTTTCCGTTTCGCCCATTTTTTCGCAATCAGCCTGGTTCCGCTTTCATAATAAATCTGAGGGGCCGAAAAACCTTTATCTGGTTGGAGCTGGTACGCATCCCGGCGCAGGGCTCCCGGGGGTATTGTGTTCCGCTAAGGTACTCGATCGCCTCATCCCCACCGCCCAACCGCAGGAGGTCGCATGACTAATAAAAGTCTAAGCTTAGATCTTATCCTACATCCAGAGGCGGCAGAGGTACTACGGACTAAGGGAAAGTCTTTCCACTTTGCCTCCCAATTCCTTCCCCCGGAACAACGCAAACACGGTGCGGCTCTTTATGCGTTCTGCCGACGCGTAGACGATCTAGCGGACGAGTCACTGGAGCCAGAAATCGCGCGGAACCAACTAGCGGTCCTCAAGCAGGATCTTGAAGCAGGTACATCCCAAGATTGCCACACGGCCAGTTTTTTACAGCTGGCGCGTGCTACCGATATGTCTATTGAACCCGCCATTGAATTGGTGCGCGGTGTACAGGGAGACCTAGAACCTGTCCGTATCCTTAACGACGCCGCCCTCATCCGATACGGATACCGAGTAGCCGGTTCTGTCGGTCTGATGATGGCTCACATTCTGGGTGCAACAGACCCCCGCGCACCGGCACATGCCATTGACTTAGGCATTGCCATGCAGTTGACAAACATCGCCCGAGATGTAGCGGAAGATGGCATTAATGGGCGACGCTACCTTCCCGCCAGCCGAGTGGGGAATCTGGATCCAGACCAATGTGCGAACCCAAACTCCGCGGAGAGAGAGCAGGTTCAGGCCTGCATCCTGTCGGTACTGGACCTAGCCGAAGAGTATTACGCTTCAGGAATCGCCGGCCTACGTTACCTTCCTGATCGCAGTGCCGCGGCTATTTACGTGGCAGCCAAAGTATACCGTGCCATCGGTATCCGCATCCGACGGGCCGAGGCAGATGTCTGGGCCACTCGGCACTACGTACCCTTGCCGGCCAAAATCGGAGTCGCTCTTGGTAACCTCCCGTCTATTTTAGCGGGTCGTCACGGCAAGCCCCCTATTCATGACAGCAGCCTGCACGGCTACATTGCTGATCTTCCTGGGTCGGATGAATCCTCAGCGTGGGTAGCGGCATGATGCCTTCTGATCTGGTTATTTTAGGTGGCGGGTGCGCAGGGCTTAGCTTAGGGGTACAACTCGCAGCCCTCGCGGAGGATGGGGTCCGTATTCCCAAAACTCGGATTCTGGAAAGCCGCCTCACATACGAAGAGGACCGGACTTGGTGTTTTTGGCATCCTGTCGAAGAGCCCCAGCCTTGGCCCGTGGCCGCAACTTGGTCTCGCTGGCGTTTCAGTGCTGGTACCGACACCACCTTGCACATTTCAAACTACTGGCACTATTGCTGTGTGCGGGCTTCAGACTTTTACCGCACGGCCCGCGAACGTATTGCGAGTTGCCCTGAGATCCAACTCGAACTCGGCGTTGATGTGACTGGGCTAGCATCTTATGCAGACCGAGTCACCGTCCATAAAAAATCGGGTGCGTTCGATACAGACACCGTGGTCGACTGCCGTACCCCAGACCGTGCCATCGCCTGTAAAGCCACCATCCACCAGGTTTTTTTGGGTTTTGAAATTGAAACCGAAAAAGTAGGCTGTCCGTCGGACACCGTGGGGTTGATGGAAGATATGGCCGTCGATGGACAAGGTTTCCATTTCCTTTATCACCTACCCCTGAGTCCTCAGCGGCATCTGATTGAGGCCACCCGGTTTTCTAAGGAACCGCTACCACCGGAATCTCTCGCTCCCCTACTGCAGAAAGCCCTAGGCCGCTTCGAATCCGAGGTGCGTATCGTTCGCCGAGAGGCCGGTGTCATCCCTATGGGGCTCAGCCCCCAAGCGGACCAGCCACGCATCTTGTCCGGTGGAGCCCGCGGAGGAGCCGTACGCCCTTCCAGTGGCTATGCCTTTCAGCGCATTCAGGACTGGGCCGGACGCACAGCCTCTCGGCTGACCGGAAGCGTGATTCCCGCATCCACACTCCCCCGAGGACAGACTCGTATGGATCACATTTTTCTTCGAGCCATGCAAAAGAATCCGGACGGCGTGCCGGACTGGTTTCTCCGCATTGCTGAAACCTTGTCGCCAGAAAGTTTCGCCCGCTTCATGTCCGATCAGGCGACTGTAGGTGACCGTCTGTCCGTGATCCGTGCCCTTCCCGTCCTTCCCTTACTCCACGCCGCCCTAGGGAAGTCGGCATGACCTTACCCTCCCAGCTTCCGAGAATGTTTTTTTTCACTCTCACCTTTTTGGCGGTTCTTCTTATGCTATCTGGTCTGTCGGTAGGCAGTTTCTGGATGACCACCCTGCTGATCGTGCTGGTCACATTCATGGGCTTGCCGCATGGCGCCGCAGACCCCTGGGTAGCTTTCTCTGCCAAGTTGTGGAGTACCCGAAAAGGTCTAGTCAAATTTCTTGCGGTCTACCTGGTACTCGTGGGAGGCAGTGCGTTGGGTTGGCGGATGTTTCCGTTGCCCGCGCTCTGCTTGTTTCTGCTGATTTCTTGGGTTCATTTTTCTGGGGACTGGAGAGAGGATTTGCCGCTCCCTCTCCGTCTCTGTGTTTCCGGGATCGTCTTGACTGGTTCAAGCTGGCTTTATGGTGACCAGGTGCGACAGATTTTCCACGGGATTACTTTTGGGGCCGAAAATAGTGCCCGTATGGTGGATCTCTTTCATTTCGGTGTCCCAGTTTTTGTCGCGGGTATCGGTTGGGCCGCCTACCGCTTCCGCCTTAATCAGCCGGGCCTAAGCTTGGAGCTATTAATTCTAGGCGCAGCGGCCCTGTTCCTTCCCCCGCTACTATTTTTTATTACCTATTTCTGTGGTCTGCACAGTACCCGTCACTTGCAGGATACCTTCGGCGAGCTGAGCCCACATCTCCCCCTAGGACAAATCCTATTGGTGACGTTGCTAACCCTGCCACTGGCTTTGCTGGCCTATCAATTCATGCCAGCGGATACCAGCACCCTAGCCGGGTTGCACACCCTCGTGTTCGGGGGGCTCTTTGCCCTCACAGTTCCGCACATGCTGTTGGTGGAATGGCAGCATCGCACCTTGCAGTACGCCCAAACCTAATTCGCATTACTCTCATTTTTCACAAACCCAAACCAGGAAACTAACATGACAGGACAAACTTCGTCCATATCCATAGAAGGCTACGAAATCGTAAGCCACGTACTCACACTCGGTTCCGCCACCATGGCGGCAGCCCTGTTCTTCTTTGTGCTGACCAAAAATAGTACGCACATTAAATATCGCATGTCGTCCGTCCTTTCGGTGGTCGTCATGGTCTCAGCGTTCCTTCTGCTGTTTATTCAGAAGCAGAGCTGGACAGATGCCTACGCATTTGATGGCGCCGTGTATTCTCTGAAAGCAGGCTCCGACCTCTTCAGTAACGGGTACCGATACCTCAACTGGCTTATCGACGTGCCGATGTTGCTCATTCAGATTCTGTTCGTAGCTGGCATCGCCGGAGCCGCGCGGTCTAAGTACATGAAACAATTCAGCACCTCAGGTTCACTCATGATTCTGTTTGGCTACGTCGGTCAGTTTTATGAACCAGGCCGTCTGAATGCTAACATCTCTGCCTGGGCCATCTGGGGACTGCTGTCCACTGCCTTTTTCATTCACGTACTGGTGCTCATCACCCGCGTGATCAAGGAAGGACAGAGTCGGATGGATGGAACTCCAAAGAAGATCTTCGGTGCCATCTTGCCGCTCTTCTATATTTCTTGGTGGCTGTACCCCGTCGCTTATGCGGCCCCAGCCCTCATTGAAACTGGCGTTTCCTATGAGTTCACTATCGTGAGCCAGCAGATCATTTACACGATCGCTGACGTGGCCTCCAAGGTGGTCTACGGTGTGATGCTTACTGTGGTCGCGACCATGCTAAGCGAAAAAGAAGGGTACGTGGAGGCCTAACTCGGTCTCCTCGGCCGGCACCCGCCGGTCGATTCCCCCACCCCGCCCCTCGCTCGCGAAGGGCGGGGTTTTTCTTTGCGAACTGCCCGCTTTCGACCTGGATATGAAATGCGAGAGGCGTTAGCCGATACGTTCCTCAGGACGTTTCCGCCAAGGCGAGTTTCCGATCGCGGACGTCTTTCGGTCGCAGGTTTGCGACGATCATCCGCAGCTGTAAGTAGCGTAGGAGTAAATCCATTGCACCAGCGCCAGATGTTTTTACTGGAATCCCACCAAAACAATAAGTGGACGAACAGCCATAATAGCCAAGCAAACAATCCAGTAGTTTCCCAGTCTTGGATGCCTCCGCCACCGCCTGCTTGCGCCCCACCGTGGCCATACTGCCTTTATCTAGATGGATAAACAGTTTGCCAGATTTTTGACAAACAGAGAGGTGGCCACAACCCTCATTGAAGCTGAGGTTTCCTATGAATACCGTTAGCAACCGCTAGCGTGACCTCCAAGAGGGGCTGCGATATTATGCTTACCGTAGTCGCGACCATGCTAAGCAAAAGAAGGACGGGATTTTCTTTACGAATTACAAGCGTACGACTTGGATATAAAATGTGAGAGGCGTTAACCGATACGTTCCTCAGGGCGTTTCCGCCAAGGCGGGTTTCAGATCGTGGACATCTTTCGGTCGCAGGTCTGCGCCGATCATCTGCGCCCCGTGTTTTTCACGCTCCGCAAATTTGAAATTTCGGTCTTGTCCTGTGATCAGACGAGACCCGCGGCTGTAAGTGGCGTAGGAGTAAATCCATTGCACCAGCACCAGATGTTTTTTCTGGAAACCCACCAAAAATAACAAGTGAATGAACAACCAGAGTAACCAAGCAAGAAACCCGGTGGTTTCCCAGCCTCGGATGTCGGCCACTGCCCGCTTGCGCCCCACCGTGGCCATGCTGCCCTTGTCTAGATAGACAAAGGGTCTGCCAGATTCTTTGCCACGCAGGCTTCTACGGATTTGCAGAGCAGCGTATTTACCCATCTGCATGGCCGCCGGAGAGACCCCTGGCACCTGCACGCCCTTGGCGTCTTTCAGTGTGGCGGCGTCGCCGATGGCGTAAACGTTTTCTAGACCGGGAACAGAACAATCTGGATTCACCCGGATCCGCTTGCTACCGTCCATTTCCACTCCCAGCGATTCACTCAAGACGGTGCCGCGGACGCCGGCACCCCAAAGAACATTTCCGGCCTCAATCTCTTCGCCTTCCAGCACCACGCACCCCTCCCGCACATCCAAAATCTTTTGGCTTACGCGGACCTCCACCCCCAGCTCACGCAGCTGCGTGGTAGCGGCAGCGGACAAGGATTCGCTAAAGCTTCCCAGAACCCTTGGGGAAACCTCCAAAAGAAGAATTTCCGCGGTAGTGGTATCAATATTTCGAAAATCTCGGGTCAGAACGCGCTTGGCTAACTCCGCGACCGCACCTGCCAGCTCCACCCCGGTGGCTCCGCCGCCCACTACAATCGTGCGCATAAGTTTTTGACGCTCTGCAGGGTCCTCTGCATGCTCCGCATGCTCAAAGGCCATCAAAAGGTCATGCCGGATACGGCGGGCGTCATCAATGGTCTTCAGACCCGGCGCGAATTTTTCCCAACGGTCATTGCCAAAGTAATTGGTGCGGGCACCTACGGCCATCACCAGCATGTCGTAGGACAGCGGAGGCTTGTCCCGCAAAAGCAACTCCTTGCGCTCCGCATCCACACCGACTGCTTCATCCATAAGCACCGTCAGGTTTTTCTGCTTACGAAACAGACTGCGGATTGGCTTGGCAATATCGGGTGCCGAAAGACCGGCCGTTGCCACTTGATACAACAAGGGTTGAAACAAATGATGATTCTGGCGGTCAATCATGGTAATGCGGCAGCGAGTGCGGTTCAGGTATTTACAGACCGAAAGTCCGCCAAACCCTCCACCGAGGATCACAACATGAGGAAGTTCTGATTTTGAAGTCATATAAAAGAGATGTAGTTAGAGTTGATAACGAGATAGATAAGTTACGCAAACAGTTCGCAAGCGGCTTCAGATAATTACAGGATGTCTGCTATTATCTCCCACCTCAGCAGCTCTTAAAGAACCCTCCTGACTTCTGTGGAAAATGATGCAGCAGGGACCACGGTATCAATGATGTTTTTTCACTGCTGACTAGGTTTAGTCAAATACCCTTTGATTATCGCTGGTTTAAGAGTACAAATAGTTACAGATTTGACCTAAAATTATGAGATTTATTTTATACAATATCCGATACGGGACTGGCGGCAATATGAACCGATTCCCGCTTAGTGGGTATGTCGGGCGGACCGGCAAGCACCTTGAAGAGATTATTCTCTTTCTAAAAGAAACGGATGCGGATGTGATGGGACTCGTGGAAGTGGATTCCGGGAGTTACCGTAGCGGAAAAAAAAACCAGGCGGAAGTTATTGCTACTGCACTGGGGCAATATCACACCTACAAAAGCAAATATGCGGAAAACCACCGTTTGCTAACCAAAATCCCTATACTCAATAAGCAAGGGAATGCATTTATTACGAAGAATACCGTAACTCGTGAAACCTGTCATTATGTGACTCGCGGAGTTAAAAAATTGGTAATGGAGCTCGAACTGGAAGATGTGGTTTTTTTACTCGTTCATTTGGCGCTCTCTTACAAAACCCGAATGAGCCAACTCCGAGAGTTAAAACAAATCATCAAAAACATCGAAAAACCCTGCATTGTGGGAGGAGATTTTAATGTGATGACGGGGCGAGATGAATTGGAACTTTTCCGTGAAGCTGCCGGGCTAATGGAACCGGATGGGGGACACACTCCCACCTTCCCTAGCTGGAAACCGAAGATGGATTTGGATTTTGTGTTTCATACCAAAGGTATCAAGGTTTCATCCCTGAAGGTTCCGCAGGTGCTATATTCGGATCATTTGCCTCTGATTTGTGACTTTGAGGTCTTGTAAATGAGGCGAGTCGACCGCAGCCCAGGAAAAATTATCCTGAGTGGCGAACACTCCGTGGTTCAAGGATGTCCGGCTCTGGTGATGGCGGTGAACCTTTATGCCGAGGCTAGCTATACATCCCTGACTGATCCGATTTTACGGCTAAAGCTTCCGGAACGGCCTGCCGGAAATTTTAACTTAAAAGAGCTTTCCCGTTGCCTAGAACACACCCAAGAATTGCATCAGCAAGGGAAGACAATAGATCCGGAAGCCTTGTTAGCCGCCTGCGCCGCCCTCACGAATCCTGAGGAAGGGGCCTGTATCACGTTTAAATCAACCATTCCATTGGGAGCAGGTCTTGGATCATCCGCCGCTTTCATTTTAGCATTACTAAAAGTGTTGAAACCTCAGTCCACAAAGGAACAGTTATACGCTTGGGCCGTAGAAGGAGAAACTTTTCAACACGGAACCTCCAGCGGTCTCGATGTCGCAGCGAGCCTAGAGGAAGGGCTACTATTTTTTCAGTCGGGAAAAAGCAAAGCCCTGCCCGATATTACTCTTCCCGAGTTCACGATTTACGACAGTGGCCGCCCTGAAAGCCGTACGGGGGAATGCGTCGACGTGAGTAAAAAATCCTTCCGGGCCCACCCAGAGCTAACCGATCGATTTACAAATGTGACCTTGGAAACCCTCCAGGCCTTGCAAGAGCAAAATACCGAGAGCTGGGCTACCGCGGTTCAGGAAAATCATAGACTTCTTTGCGAACTGGGAGTGGTGCCTAAACGTATACAGCTGGAAATTTCGAAGCTGGCAGATGCAGGATTTTCAGCAAAAATTTGTGGGGCAGGCAGTATTCGGGGTTCCAAAGCCGGCATGATTCTGGTTGAAGGGGATGGCCCCCACCCTGTTCCAACTGAGTGGGAAAAAATTTCGACTCATTAGCATTCATTCTCCGCTCATTTGTTGATAAGGATTTAGTATGCCCTCTACATCCCATCTATTACGTGTCAGTGCTCCGGGAAGTCTTATGCTTATGGGAGAACATGCCGTGTTGCACGGAAGCCATGCCCTTTGTGCAGCCATTAATCAGCGGATGCGCCTGACGTTACGGCCTAGCAATGATCGAAGATTTACTATTCAATCTTCGCTTGGAAATTTCGATGGGGAACTGAATGAGATTGAGGTATGCAAACCTTTTCAGTTTGTCTTACAAGCGATTCAGCAAGCAAATCTATCGAAAGGGTTCAGTTTATCCATTCAATCTGACTTTTCATCTACTATTGGTTTCGGATCGTCTGCCGCAGTAACGGTTGGAGTGGTAAGCTTGTTACGCTCTATGCAAGAAAAAGCCTTTGATCGGGCTGCCATCTTTGAAGAATCGTTGTCGGTAATTCGAACGGTTCAGGGAACCGCTTCGGGAAGTGACCTTGCGGCCGCGACGTACGGAGGGGTGGTAAACTACCGGGCAGAACCTAGAGGGATTCAGCCATTAAGGGTATCCCTTCCCCTGTCTGTAGTGTACGCCGGATACAAAACTCCTACCTCAGAGGTTATTTCCACCATCGAAAAAGTAAGAAAGCTTCATCCAGAACGGTTTGAACAACTCTTCGGATTAATCGATGACTGTGTGAAGGATGCGACGGTAGCGATTCGAAACGGAAACCTTAAAAAACTGGGTGAACTAGTTAACCTACATCACGGCCTGCAATCGGCCATGGGCTGTTCGGATGAGACGCTTGAGTACCTAATTTATCAGCTACGTAAACAGGAAGGCGTAATCGGGGCGAAAATCTCCGGTTCTGGCTTAGGAGATTGTGTAATTGGACTTGGTACCTCTGCGGCCAAAGTATCAGGTTACGACCACTTTTCCATAGATGTGGACCCCGAAGGAGTTCGTTTTGAAAACTGATGCCCGTAGCGTTGTAACTCAGCTCCTTCCCCATCGTACGCCCATACGTCACACGGCAGATGCATTTGCCCCTGCCAACATCGCACTCTGTAAATATTGGGGTAAGCGAAATGAGGCATTAAAACTACCGCTCACCGGAAGTCTTTCGATTTCACTTGGCGATCTCGGAACCCGCATGCGGATTCAGCTAGCCGAAAAAGATCACTTAATCATCAACGATGAAGAGCAGTCCACCGAAAGCAAAGCCTTCTGGCGTTTGTTCGATTTTTTTAATCTATTTCGGGAACCCGATACCTTTTTTAAGGTGGAGAGTATAAATACGATTCCGATGTCAGCCGGCTTGGCAAGCAGTGCCAGTGCGTTCGCCTGTGCCGTAAACGGACTGAACGACTTGTACGGATGGGGACTGGGAAATCGAGAACGAAGTATTCTCTCGCGCTTAGGGAGCGGAAGCGCCAGCCGAAGCATTTGTGATGGCTTTGTGGAGTGGAACTGCGGAACCCGAGAAGATGGAATGGATTCCTATGCCGCTCCTCTACCCGTGGTTTGGCCAGAGTTTCGGATAGGGATTCTAACACTCTCGAGTGACAAAAAGGCGGTAGGATCCAGCGAGGGAATGCAACGAACCGTGGAAACCTCGACCTTGTACAAGTCTTGGCCGACACAGGTAAAAAAAGATTTACCGATGATTCGACAAGCCATTGAAGATCATGACTTCACAACCTTAGGCACGCGGGCGGAACAGAATGCCCTGTCGATGCATGCTACCATGATTTCAGCTTGGCCTCCCATTCTCTACTGGCAGCCGGAAAGTATAGAAACCCTCAAGCAGGTTCATGTTTTACGCAAAGATGGCGTGGAAGTATTTGCCACCATGGATGCGGGACCAAATGTAAAGCTCCTCTTCTTGGATCAAGATACAGGTGATATTCGGAACGTCTTTCCTGAGCTTCAACTTGTTGAACCTTTTGCAACGGTCACCGATTAACGAAGTAGGCTTGCGCCACCTTTGTGAAATAACGGAACGGATAGGCGGGCCTGGAGAGGTTCAGAAGGATTAGCCAGAAAATGAAAGGCGATTAAAGCACCTGCCAAGATTACAATAGCCCCCAAGATACAGGCCACCCCCCTCCAATAAGAAATATCCCAAATAAACTGAAGGACTGGAGCAGAACAAACCAGTACCCCTACGAGTGCACTGAAAAGGAAAAGGCCGCCAGGGGTGAGGGTTGCGGCCAACGCGGGGAACACATCTTTACTGATTCCGCCCAGCAAGAGCGCCAATAATAGTGTGGCTCCCATTGAGATGAGGCCTACATAATAGCGCACGTCTTTCACCTTCAGAAAAGCAGCCGCCACGCAAACTAACCAGCTAAGGAACAAATAAAGCATCAAAACCAAAGCAAATCCGTCCAAACTCAGAATGGCACTCTGGTTAGTAAACGAATTGATGATTTGATTGAAGGATGTCATATTTTATTTCTCAAGTAGATACTTAGCATCCTTCAAACCAACTCGACTCCTCCAGATTAAATTTTAAAATAAATACTTTGATTATCTATTTATAGTTAATTTAACTTATCTATTTTAAGAAAGTGAGGTAAAATACAATCTGAGAGCCTGTTATATTCCTAAAAATGAAAATGAGAGAACTAGGTGATGATCATATTTAGTGGGGGGGGGGGGGGCTTAGAGAATACTTGCAAAGGTTAAATTTGAGAAGGTAGTATACACTAAATCAGGATTTCATCCGTTTCACTTTAGACCTATGGCAAAAACACTCACACTTAGTCGCCGGAAGTGGACCCGACAAACAGCTGCTCATTTAGCTGCTCGAGCAGGCTTTGGCCCCACCCCTTCCCAGTTAGATCACCTAGAAAAGCTGAAGCCGGAAGAAGCTGTTGATCAGCTGTTGACCTATCCTGCGGAGAGCACCCGCAACCAAGCACCTGAATGGTTCCATAAAGAGGCGGCCGTAAATCGCTGGCCCAAGGGGATGGACCGCAAAGCCTTCTATGCCCTTCCGGGTGCTGAGAAAAAAGCTTTGCAAAAGGAGCAACGTAATCAACATCGAATGAACTTGGAAACCAGTCGGGTTTGGTGGATGGAACGAATGGTAAATAATCCCCACCCGCTTGAAGAGAAACTCACCTTGTTCTGGCATGGGCATTTTGCCACCTCCGTGCAAAAAATTAAAGCCCCCTACCCTATGCTATTGCAGAATCTCATGCTCCGTGAACGGGGCCGGGGTGCTTGGGCGGACCTGATTCTCGCCGTTTCCAAAGATCCTGCCATGCTGGTTTATTTGGATAATGCAAAAAGTAGTAAACGAAAACCCAATGAGAACTATGCGCGAGAACTAATGGAATTATTCACGCTGGGAGAGGGGAACTATACAGAAGAAGACATTCGTAATGCAGCCAGGGCTTTTGCCGGTTGGTCCGTAAATAGTCAGTATTGGAAATACGAGGAGCGTCAACGTCAGGTGGATGTAGGCCTAAAAGTTTTTATGGGTGACGAAGGTCGACTCAACGGACAGGATATTATTTCCACGATTACTCGACAACCAGAGGCCTCGGATTTTCTTGCGGAACGACTCTGGAGATTCTTTGCGTCCGAAACTCCGAATAAACATGCCATAGCGGATATCCGCCGTAGCTTAAAAGATTCGAACTACGATCTAACCACCGCCCTGCGCTCTTTGTTTACTCATGAAGATTTTTACCATCCTTCGGTTATTCGTAAACAAATTAAAAGCCCGATTCAATTAGCGGTTCACTTGGTTCGCACTCTGAATGCCACGACTCCACCCGGAAAACTGATGGTGAATGCCTGCCAACAGTTAGGTCAAAAATTATTCGAGCCGCCATCGGTTAAAGGGTGGGACGGTGGGGCGGCCTGGATCACGGCTTCAAATCTTTCCTTACGATACCAACTCGCTGGACGCCTCATCACTAGTAAAGGTTCCTTTTATCCAGACACACTTTTACCGGACAGATCGCTTACTCGTACGCAGGTTCGGGAAGTTCTTTTCGACCGGTTTTACCACAGTCCTCTTCGTGAAAAGGAGCAGGCCGCTATGGATGCCTATTTGGCGAAATATCCACCGCTTGCGGAATGGAACAGGGGTGTTTTCATCCACGTACTAAAACACCTCGTGCAACAACCACAATTTCAACTTACCTAATCAGGAGCCTCCTATGTCCAAAGAACCCGCTTTCATGACCCGCAGGCATTTTCTCCGAACCGGAGTTATTGGAGGAGCGCTTGCCTCTTCGATTCCATCCTTCCTGGATCAAACTCTTTGTCGCCTCGAAGCTGCCGAGGTAAATAGTCCTCTCCAGCGAAAGCATGGAAAAGATGCACCTATCCTTATTTTACTTCAGTTGGCGGGTGGGAATGACGGTCTCAATACCGTCATTCCCATCGAAAATGATTTCTACCGCAAAGCCAGACCTAAACTAGGAGCTGTTGAGAACACCGCGCTCAAACTAGATGATACCTTGGGATTACATGAGAGCCTTTCAGGATTAAAGTCTCTCTATGACGAAGGTTTGCTTTCGGTATTAAACGGTGTGGGCTATCCCAATCCGAACCGCAGTCATTTCCGAAGCACGGAAATATGGCATACCGCCAGTCACGAAGGTCGGAAAGGTGAAGATGGCTGGATTGGTCGCTATTTCGATAATCAATGCCAGGGAATGCCCGCCGAAACCGGAATTAGCTTAACCGGGACCCCGCCCCAAGCATTCCAGGGACCCAGCCCTTTAGGAATCACCTTCCGTAATCCAAAACAATTCACCTTTTCCGATGATACCGAACCCATGTCCGGCTCATCCGTAGGGATGGCCACCGGACGAAGTCGGGAGCAAGTGGACTCACCTTTGCATTTTCTGGAACGTACCGATTTGGATGCCAGGGTATCCAGCGAACACCTCCACGAAACGCTTAAAAAAATGCCAGCCGTAGGTGGCTTTCAAAATAATCAGATTTCCAACGACCTCGCCTTAGTTGCGCGGATGATTGGTGGGGGCATGTCGACACGCATTTATTACGTCTCCCAAGGGGGCTTCGATACCCACGCAAACCAAGCCCGTTCACACGCACGTCTACTGAAAGATTTAGGCGATGCGCAAAAAGCCTTCTGGACAGAAATGAAACGGCAGGGAAATACCGAGCGTGTCCAAATGCTGGTGTTCAGTGAGTTCGGGCGGCGGGTTGCAGAAAACGGAAGCCTTGGAACGGATCACGGGGCGGCCGCGCCGGCCTTCGTTTTAGGTGGAAAACAAAAAGGTGGCGTGATTGGGGATCTACCCAGTTTAGATCCAAAAGATCTGAATCGCGGGGACATCACCCATCATACCGATTTCCGAGAAGTCTACGCCACCCTAATTGAAAACCATATGAAATCCGATTCGAGAATGGTGTTGGGGAAGAATTGGGGCCAAGTGAAGATCTAGGAGCGCCAGTAATTTTCACTTGGCAGGTGGCGCTCCCTGAAAGAGCAAGCCTTCCGCCACGTCCATGCGAGTTTCGAGCCCGACTAAGCGTTCTACCAAGGCCAAAGCAAAAGCCATCGCTGTTCCAGGTCCTTGGCTCGTAATCAGATCGCCGTCGATGACCACACGTTCATCCAACCAGGTTCCAGCTTGAATATCGGGTGCGGTGGCTGGATAGCATGTGAAGGTCCGCCCATTTAAAAGGCCATGAGCATCTAACACTAAAGCTGCCGCACAAATGGTAGCCACGATTTTATCCGGTCTCTGAAAATAATGTATCACTAGATCACGAACCCTCACATCATCACGCAAGGCGTGAGTTCCCAGGATGCCTCCGGGCAGGACCAGCAAATCAAAATCTTTGGCATGGTCTAAGTGATCAAGCGAAACATCGGCTTCAAGTTTCACTCCGCGTGACGCTTCAAATACGCCTTCCACTAATCCTGCGGTCACGGTTTCAATTCCACCGCGTCGTAAGACATCCACGACGATCACGGCCTCCATCTCTTCACATCCAGGGGCTAAAAGCACACAGGCTTTTTTCAAGAGAGAGTCGCTAGGTGAATCTTTGATTCTAATGCGGTGATTGTAGCTGTCCGATCGCCTTCGCTTACCCCAACGCTAGCCTCACTTAAGAGATACACCCCAATATCTTGAATTTCTCCCAGCCAGACCCCTTCCTTCACTCCAGGATAATTACCATAACGTCCACCCACAATACAGACCATGGGAGTGACGGCTTTTTCATCAAGCTTGAGTTCCGTAGCCACTTTATGCGATTGCGAGATCAAGCTTTCCAAATCATAGCCTGGATAAAACAGATCTCCATGCATTAATTTTTTATTCACTAACCTCACCTGCCCCTTCCAGTGCACGGTTTCGATGCTGTATACATGATTCGGTCCCACTAAAACATGATCGATTTGTTTGTCGCCAATCAACACATTATGAAAACTCTGCCAGGGCTCAGGAAGGGCATCCAGTACGCGTGCGACTTGCTCTTCACCTCTCGCACCTTCCTCATGTCGTAAATAGATAAGTACGGCCCGTTTCCAAGTAATATACAAGCCCCCAGCTAAGAGGAGCAAGAGCAACGCCGCCTTCCCTTCATTCAACACATCGGGACGAAAGATGGCCCCAACGACAAAACCTGCTCCGAAAACCATTGCAATCAAGGGAGATAAGGCCGCCGAAAAGCCTCGTGAACGAGCACCTAATCCGGGGATACCCTGTGGTCGAGTTACTTTCTCTGGTTCAGAAACGGGATCTTGTTGTGGTTTCATAATATAATTATATCGTAGAAGCATGAACTTGTAAACGATTCTTCCTCCAGCTAGGGATCAAATATGCAAAGCAGACAAACATCCGAACATCTATTATCCAGCCTGCTGGCGGTTAGTGCAGATGCTCTGGCTATTTTCGGCGGGCTCTGGTTGGCGCTATGGATTCGTTTTCATAGCACATGGTTTGGCATAAATCCTCTTAAAGGTGTCCCATCGACTCGTGAGCTGTTTCAACAAACCTTTTTAGCTGTACTTGTCTTTCTGGTGGTTTTCAACACCCTAAAATTGTTTCACCGTCCCCACCAAGGGCGCTTTGAAGATACCATTCCCCGAATACTTCGGGCGATTTTCATAAGTTTTGTGATCTATTTTGCGGTAGAGGCCGCCTTACGTATTGATCCGGCATTCAGTCGTAAAGCGCTTCTGATGTCACTTGGGACCGTAACCTTTTGTGTGTTGCTAGAGAGGTATCTACTCTACCGTATCGAACTGCATAAAGCGCGCCATGCCCCTACCGAAAATAGGGTCCTGATGGTCGGAACGGATCCAAATATTGTTCGGTTGTCGGAAGCCATTGAGAGTGATAAATTTTTGCGGGCAAAAGTGCGTGGCTTTTTGAAAAGAACATCGGATGACGCCTGGCCTGAAGAGATAGCCAAAGAGCTTCAGCTAGGAATTGTTTCGAATCTGGAAGAACAAACATTAGAACTGAAGATCAATCATGTTGTGCTTTCCGATGTTGGAGTTGATAGGAAAGACTTACTCAAACTGGTGCTCTTCTGTGAACAAAATTATATTTCTTTTCATTTGGTTCCCGATCTGTTCCGTATTCTCACTAGTGATTTACAAGTCCGACACCTTGCCGGAATTCCGATTATGGGAATGGGGCAATGGCCTCTAGATCGGGTGGGTCCCCGATTGCTTAAGCGTTGTTTCGACATCGGTTTCAGTTTCGCGGCCCTCATAGGATTAAGTCCCTTTTTGCTCGTGGTAGCCGTTTGGGTAAAACTCACGTCCAAAGGCCCGGTCTTTTATCGGCAGATTCGTTGCGGAGAAAAGGGAGAGTGCTTTAATATCATCAAATTTCGAACCATGAAAGAAGATGCGGAATCATCCGGACCAGGATGGACAACCGAAGACGACCCACGAAAAACCTCCATCGGCGAATTCTTACGCAAATGGAATATCGATGAGCTACCCCAATTTTGGAATGTCTTGAGGGGACATATGAGTGTGGTTGGCCCCCGGCCAGAGAGACCCCACTATGTAGAACAATTCAAAGATGAAATAAACCGGTACATGCGACGCCACGTGCAAAAACCAGGAATCACTGGCTGGGCTCAAGTGCATGGGCTACGTGGAGATACCAGTATCGATGAACGCATTCGCTACGACTTATTTTACTTAGAAAACTGGTCACCAGGATTGGATTTTAAGATTATCCTGAAGACTTTGGTCGCTCGGGATAATGCGTACTGAGTGGGTAACTTAGGTATTCTTGCCTGAAGGACTCTAGGCATTCTGCCTGAATAAATAGAGGCATTCTGCCTGTACGACTAGAGGCATCTGTTCAGGGATGTTGACGTCAGGCAGGAATGCCCAAATTCCTTCAGGCAAAAATGCCTGAGTTACGAAAAAGGCAGTTCCATCTGACCTGCGACCACAATTTTTCGGCCATCCGGTACATCGGCTTCGGAAGTGTCGTAGACCACAAATTTCACCTGAGGAAATTCCCGGTGGAGTTCATGTTCGATAAAATCAACGACGGCTCTCACATTACGCGGATCGTCATCGGAAAACCCCACGCTAATTGGTTTATCCACCCCGCTACGGTGAACAATTCGGAAAAGGTGCCGCATAAAATCCATAATGGCGAACTGCTTAGCCTCTTCCTGAATATCGACACCGGGTTTATCCGCCCCCATGCGTGCCCGAAAGTCCGGGCTGGTCACGGCATGATATTGATTTAAGTCCAAATATAATCGAAGCACTTCCTCGTCGGTCAGATAGCCTTCATCTTTTTCGTAAGCCGCTCGATAGCCACGGAGATTGGCCATCATGGTTTCCAGTTCTTCTGGACTGAGAACATGATCAATAAAATAACTCACTCCTTCACGGATGGTCGCAGACTGATGTCCTCTGGCGGTAACAATCGCGAAGAGACGCCCCTCAATCAAGGCTTTTCTAAACTGACTAAAACTAGGCCCCGCTTTCTTTTCGCCTGCAATCACAGGATCCAAAGCCGATCGAGTATCCCGAAGAAACCCACTCTCCTCTTCATTTTCGAAATCGCGAAATTCTTTAAAGGCCTCCTCCCAATCCCCTTGAGGAGGACGATAGTTCTCATGGTCATTTCGCACTACGGCATAAAACGATGTACTTACGGCAATCGGTTCCCAGGTGTCGCCATGGGTGCGCTTCTCCAAATGAATGCGCGTAGGCATGTGTAAAATATTATTATCCCAATCAAAAATATAATATTTGAAGGGCAAGTTGCTAACGTCCAAATTTACATTTGGAGGCGTCCATTCGTTTTCCGTAGGTTGAGGATCAGTGTCCATAACTTAAAAGTACATAGTTTTACGTATTTCGCGAGTCTGTAACTTAGGTACTTATCTGCCGAAAGCGTGTCTCTTGCGTACTTACGGGGCCATCTTCCCTGTGATCGCGAGCGAAGCGAATGCAAGATACGGGTATGCGTTCGCTTCGCTCGCGGTCACAGGCAGCAAGCCCTCGGTTACCCATAAACCATATATTTCCTGCGAAAGGCGGCGGCTGTGAGGCCCGTGTGGATTTTAAAGGCGCGGCAAAAATTTTCGTTGTTGGTATAGCCCACATCAAAAGCAATAGCTTTTACCGGATCGGTTGTGGTGACCAAACGGTGACGGGCGGCTGACATACGATACTGGATCACTACCTGATGGGGGGTCTTCCCGGTTGCGGTTTTAAATTCTGCGTGAAGATGAGACGCACTTAAACCAATTTTAGAGGCTAAGCTTTCCATGGTATGCTTCTCTTCAGGATGTTTAGCGATTTCATTGAGCACCGAGGCAATTCTCGGAGAAATTTCGGGATGCGTATGACGCAAGTCATCCTGAGCCAAGCGCAGCCGAAATTGCGCCCAGATTAAATCGCCCAACACATTCAACGAGATCCCTTCATGATGAAATGCAAATAACATTTCACGCGAAAAACGTTCTGCATCACGCACCTCCTGCCAGAAAAAGGATCTCGGCCAGTTGAGGGGGGCTTCCTCCAAAACAAACAAAGCGGTCATACATTCGTAATGTTCATCCGCCGGGGATTTGAAAATAGTTCGCTGACCAGGCCTATGGAAAAAAATCCACCCCGGCCCTACAAGTTCCTCCTTTTCCGGATGGATAACTCGGCCTTGGGTAACCATTTCAAAGAGAAACTCTCCCTCTGAAATAGTTGAGGGATACGGTGCACCACCTTTTACGCTAATGTAATAGCCGAGGCGGATTAACTTCGATTTGATTTTATCACCAAAATTCATAGTTTTTATCAGTTAGCTTTTCTTTACCTTCCATAAAAAATAATGATAGAAAACTCAAATCAGTGTTTTTATCAAAATAACCCTAGGAAACCCATGACCCCCGAAATTACTGTTCAACTCTACAGTGTGCGTGACGATGCCGCAAAAGACTACGAAGCAACTATCCGTGCCATAGCTGATATGGGCTTCGGTTGTGTAGAACCCGCCGGATACCCTGGTAGTTCAGCTAAAGTAGCCTCCGCACTTTTCAAAGAACTTGGCTTGCGTGCTCCATCCGCTCATATTGGTTTACCTATCGGCGAAAACAAAAACAAAATTTTAGATGAAGCACAATTGATGGGGCATGAAGCCATCATCACCGGTTGCCCTCCCCGCTTTAAAGAACACTACGTCTCCCTAGATGAAGTTCGTAAATTAGCCGATCTCTATTCGGAAGGCGCCGCTAACGCAGCCGAAGTAGGTATTCAAGTGGGATATCATAACCACGACTGGGACCTTTGTGAAATCGACGGGGTCCGTGGTTACAAAGTCTTTCTGGAAAACACCCCAGAATCCGTTTTGTTTGAAGCGGATTTATTTTGGGTCGCACGGGCTGGTTTGGATCCTGCGGACTTCGTGAAAGAAATTGGACCTCGTGGAAAATTTCTTCACGGCAAAGACGGTCGAGTAAAGGAAGAAGCGACCTTTGTGGAAAAAGAAACCGAAGACGGTAAAATCATGGTTAGCGACAGCATCCCCTTCCTTCCTGCCGGAACCGGTCAAGTGGATCTGAAAGCTGCAGCGGCTGTGGCAGAATATACCCAGTACATCGCGGTCGAGTTAGATAGCTATGAAGGCAATATGATGCAAGCCGTGAAAGAGAGTTACGACTATCTGACAAGTACTGGCATTGCGAAAGGTAACAAATAAGAGGAAACGATTATGAGTAAAAAAACAAAAATTGGAATCGGCATTATCGGCTGCGGAAACATCTCCGATGCCTACTTTAACGGGGCAAAAAAATTTGAGGTCCTTCACACCATCTCGTGTGCGGACCTGAATCACGAAGCGGCCACCGCCAAAGCGGAAGAGCATGGATGCATCGCCCAAAGCGTGGATGAACTATTGGCCAATCCGGATGTGGACCTGGTGATAAACCTCACCGTCCCAGCGGTACATGCGGAAGTTAGCATCAAGGCCCTAGAAGCAGGTAAACATGTGCACTGCGAAAAACCATTGGCCGTAACTCTTGAGGATGGGAGAAAAGTCATCGATCTAGCCAAAGAAAAAGGCCTACTCGTAGGTTGCGCACCGGACACCTTTTTGGGTGCCGGAATGCAAACCTGTCGGAAGCTGATAGATGATGGATGGATTGGGAAGGTTATCGGCGGATCCGCCTTCATGATGTCCCGCGGACCAGAATCCTGGCATCCAAACCCCAAATTCTTTTATGAAGTTGGTGCCGGACCGATGTTCGATATGGGTCCCTACTACATCACCGCATTGGTTCATTTGCTCGGACCCGTTAAACGGGTGGCCGCTATTACTTCCAAGGCCTTCGACGTGAGAACCGCAACCTGCAAAGAGCAGTTCGGTCTGCCTCTACCGGTAGAAATCCCCACTCATTACTCAGGTACCCTTGAATTCCATTCCGGAGCTTCCGTATCCGTGACCATCTCTTTTGATGTCTATGCTCATAACCACAAGCCTATCGAGATTTACGGAACGGAGGGGTCCGTTGGCGTTCCCGACCCCAATACCTTTGGTGGACCCGTCTCGCTCTGGACCCCGACCACGGGCGAATGGAAAGAGCAAGGCTTCAGCCATCCCTACAGCGATAACTCTCGGAGTATCGGTGCCGCAGATATGGCTATGACCATCTTGAGCGGTGGAACGCATCCGCACAAATCAAGTGGAGCTCTCGCCTACCACGCTTTGGAAGTGATGCATGCCTTTGAGAAATCCTCGGTAAGCGGAACCCATACCGTGATCGAATCAAAACCCGAGCAACCTGCCGCTCTTCCTTTAGGGCTAATTGAAGGACGGGTGTAGCGTAGCTTAGGCATTCCTGCCTGAGATCACGTGGTGCGGCTAGGCCGCGATTGCAAACCTCTACCTGAGGCCAGAGCGAAAGCTCTGGCCTCTTTTTTATAAAACGGAGGTTGGGCTTTCCAGCCCGACAGCTTCCGAAGTGAAAAATGTCGAGCTGGAAAACCCACCCTCCGTTTTCTCCCAACCTCCGTTTTCTTATGGGTGTCTTACAGCGTCGAGTTCTCCAAGAAATCGATCCATCTGTTCGTCGGTGCCGATGGTGATACGCAGATAATCCCCTGTAAGCTCTCCGGGGAAGTAGCGGATGAAAACGTTTCGTTCCCGTAAGGTGTCAAAAATGCATTTGGCATCTTCACCTTCTGGTACTTTTGCGAAGAGGAAGTTGGTTTGGGAGGGTAACACCGAAAATCCGATCTTTGTCAGTTCGTTGCTTACGCGTTTGCGGGTGCCGCGGATGGCTACAATATTCTGTTGCATCCAAGCTTGATCTTTTACCGCAGCCAGTCCGACACGTTGGGCGAAAATATCGGTGTTGTAGCTGTCTTTAATTTTGTAAAGCGCTTCCATCCATTTGGGCGAACCCATCAAATACCCCAAACGAATACCCGCTAAGGAGTAACTTTTTGAAAAGGTGCGGGAGATCAACACGTTATGGTATTTTTTCAGGAGAGGTAACATGGTTTCATCGGAAAAATCTACGTAGGCTTCGTCGATTAATACCCCACCCGGGCAGCTCTGAATGAGTTTTTCGATTTCAGGTGCGGGCAACGCGAGACTGGTTGGGGCATTGGGCTGGGTGAGAAAGAAAAAGTCTACATCCAGATTTTCTGGAACCATCCAGGTAAAATCATGCTTCAGAGGAAATTCCACCCGTTCCAGTTCCGCGATATCACTCAGCACTGGATACAAGGAATAGGAGGGTTTCATGTACCCTATCCGGCCCCCATGCTCGCAAAAGGCTCTCGTACAAAGAGCCAAGGCTTCATCACTACCATTGGTCACTAAAATCTGTTCAGGCGACAGTCCGTGCAGATCTGCAATCGCTGCACAAAGATCTTTGCCGCTGGGCTGAGGATATCTTCGTAAATCATCGAACCTGATGTCGCCAATCGCTTCAAACACTTTTGAGGAGGGCGGATAGGCATTCTCATTGGTATTCAATTTAAGAATATCCGAACCGGAGGGCTGTTCGCCTGGCACGTAGGCATGCAGGGGCTCAATGGCTTTTCGAATCGGCATTAGTTTTTCTCAAATCGAATTTTTGCGGAGTTCACATGTCCGTCCAACCCTTCCACCCGGCCAAAAGCTTCGATGACGGGCATGACCTCTTGCAAATCGCTGCGGGTGAGCTGAATTAAACTGGAGCGGCGCATAAAGTCATCCACGGTGAGCCCTGAGAACATAGCCGCGGCCCCACCAGTGGGTAGAACGTGGCTGGGTCCGGCAGCAAAATCGCCAGCAGATTCAGGGGTCCAGTGCCCGAGGAAGATGGCACCGGCCGCCCTAACTTTTTTCGCCCACCCACGTGGGTTTCTCACCAGTAATTCCAAATGCTCCGCAGCAAAGCGATTGATCAGTTCCATCCCTTCATCTAGGTCTGGAACGAGTACCGCCAGCACTCCAGATTTCAGAATGGGTAGGATTCGTTCGTATCGGCTAAGTTCTTTGGCCTGCCGAATAAGCTCAGGTCCCACAGCTTCGATCAACTCGGCATGAGGGGTTACCAGCAAAGCTTTTTCAAGTCCGGTTCCGTGTTCGGCTTGGGCTAAGAGATCGGCGGCAATATGTGCGGGATGAGCGGAGTCATCTGCAAAAATCGCAATTTCGCTAGGGCCCGCAACAGAATCTAAAGAGACCTCGCCATAGACCAATTTTTTTGCGGCCGCGACGTAGGCATTTCCGGGTCCAACGATTTTCTGGACCTTAGCAATGGTTTTGGTTCCATAAGCCATGGCACCAATTGCTTGCACACCGCCAATACGGTAGATCTCGGTCACTCCAGCCAAATCCAGGGCCACCAGTACAAAAGGATTCACCTTCCCCTCTTTATCCGCCGGGGTGCAGGCTACGATTTCAGACACCCCCGCCGCACGCGCGATGGTAGCGGTCATGAGAGAGGTTGAAGCTAAAGGTGCGGTTCCACCAGGAATATAGACCCCTACCCGATCTAGGGGCACGTATTGCTCCCCTAATCGGCCACCGCGGGTTGTTTCCATTTCCCAATCTTCGCGTTTACCGGCTTTTGCAAAAGCAAAAATACGTTTATCTGCTTCTTTGGCCTGTTTAAGGAAATCGCGGTCCACCATTTTTTTGGCATCGGCAATTTCTTTTGCCGACACTTTAAGGTGTGAGGCTTTCAACCCGGGTGTATCAAATTTTTGTGCGTAACGGATAACCGCGGCATTTCCTTGGTTACGAATATCATCCAAGATGGGTCGAGCGATCTTCTCTGCCGAGGCATCAATTGCCGGGCGGGCCAGAAATCGACTCACCACAGCTGAGCTTTTTTGGGTGGACCATAGTGCAGTTTTCATTTTCATAAGATTATTTTCAAAAAGGTTAACGACGAATCATTTCGTTCAAGGTATTGCATTTCGTACATTTGGAAAGCGGAACACGACGATTATCAATATAGATATGATGACAGTTCGTGCAACGAAAGATGTGTGCTTTTGGTGAACGGAGATCATGATATCCACGTTTTCGATACCGCCACCCAAGATAAATTAACACCATAAACTGAAGAAGTAGAGGCAGCAGGAAAATTTCTTCAATGGAGGTCTTCATCGGGAAATCTCCACAGGCGAGTAGTCAAATCTAAAACGGATATGTGAATTCTCCTGAGGGGTACGTTGGCGAATTCTCCTGAGGGATCTAAGAAGTTGAGGACGAAGGTCTCCGGCTTGAGTGGGATTGTCAAGTACAAGGGTTTGTACCTGACCATTACCATCAAAACTCATAGAGCCTGTTATAACCATGGTTTTTCTGTTTAGGGGTGCCCCAGGAAGTCGGCTTAATTCGAATTCGGATTCACTCCCTTCCAACACCCTGAATCGCCATTGTGATTTCTGGATCGGAGCTACCTGAAGGGGAGTAGATGGATAAATGGTGATTGGCAGTTCACCTGAAAAATTTAAGGGAGATTGCAGTCCGGGGTCGGGAAAGACATCCGTCATTTTCAGAGGATACGCTTTATTTAAGACCACCGGGCTCTGTAAAGGGGGGACAATATTCGTGGAGCTTTTACGAATAGCGCCAGAGAAACCTAAAGGAGACGGCAATGAAAAAAGGGTAGGTGACCAGGCTTGCGTATCCAAATTAGGATAGGCGTACAATCGAATTTTTTGAGACGATTTGATGTGAACGAGCTTAGGTTGTGGAATCACTAACCATAACCCATGTACCATGAGGGTAAGGGACAGCGCCAACAAGGGGAGAGCCCATGAAGGAAGTTTAGGTTTTCCTACCGGAAATCTACCAGGCATGAATTAGCGATCCTCCCTGGGGTCCGCTCCACGTGTGGCCAATGCGATTTCCTGAATTCCGGCTTGGGTTGCGTGACCGACAATTTTCATTTGCAGAGCAACGGTCACGGTTTCATCCGCTTCAATCACTAGGGGTAAGTCCGGATTCTCATTGGCTGCACGGTCGAGAGCCTTGGGAAGTTGGTCCAATTGAATTCGTTGATCGTTGAAGAATACCAATCCGTTCCGGGTAAGTGTTACGACCATGGAATTCATTTGAAAACCCTGACTCTGATCTGAAACCGGTAAGGAAATCTGCACACCGGGTCGGGTCACATAGGAGGAGCTCACCATAAAGAACATAAGTATCAAAAGAACCACATCCACCATGGCCGCTGGTTCAATCGAAGGGGGGAACCTTCGTCCGCGACTCATAAACCGTCTACGAAGGCTATTTAACTGTCTGTAGTGGGCAATATCGGAATGTTTCATTCCGCTTAATCCTTACTGAGAATTTTACGGTTTGTCTGCAAGAAGGCTAACACATCCGAGGCGGCAAATTCCATATCCATCACGAGGGATTCGATCCGGCTTACCAATAAATTATAGGCCGCATAAATGGGCATGGAGATCGCCAAACCGGCCGCTGTAGTTAAGAGGGCCTGCCACAAATGGTCTGCAAGGTCTCCGGAGTTAGCCAGCGGGGCTTGGGCGTGCATTTCCTGCAAGGCCCCCATCATGGAGAGTACGGTTCCGAGAAGACCTAGCATCGGAGCGATTTTCCCCAAGGTGGCCAATAAATTTAATCGATGCTCTAAGCGGGGGATTTCCGAGATACCTGCTTGTTGAATGGCTTTTGCAATCTCCTCAGGTGGTTCGTCTACTTTTAATAAAGCTGCGCGGACTAACTGGGCTACTGGGCCGGGCGTATCTTCACAGTTACTCACAGCTTCGACCGTATTTCCACGGCGCAAAACGTTATACAACCCGGTCAGAAAGTCATTCGTATCAATTTGAGCGCGGTGAAGTTCAAATAATTTATTAAAAAATACCCCTAATGCGAGGAGGCTGACTCCAAACAATACCCACATAACGGGTCCGCCCTGAATTACATTTTCATACATAGTCCATTCTCCTGATTAAAATAAGATCCGGTGCTCGCGTCGCAAATCTTCGTATCTACGTGCACCTTCCGCTGCTTGGGGCAGACCCGAATTACGTAACAGTTCATAAATTTTCATCGCCTCGCGGTATTCTTCCGCCTGCTCATAGGACTGGGCTGCATCCGCTACAGCTCTTAAAAACCAAGTATCCGCCTCCTCTCCTATGTCGTTTCGATTATCCATATAGATCTGAATCATCTTAATCATTTGTCTTTGCCCTTCTTTCTTTCGGTCTAGGGCATTTAGCGTTCGACCTACTTTGTACATGGCTTGAAGCCTTAACTCCATTAAACCTGTATCTTTACTTTCCTCGACGAGCTTGTATGAATTTAAGGCTTCGAGATAACGGCTAGGATCCTTTTCACCTAAGGTGTATTGGCAATCCCCCATTCGTCCACGGGCGGGATACACTAGATAAGAATCGGGGTATTCGCGAATCAGTTGATCAAAAACGAGAATGGCCTCATCAAATTTCCCTAATTCCGTTAGAGAATCTCCCATATAAAACAACGCATCGGTGGCGAAAGGGGCATCGGCTTTCGCTTCTCTTGAGAGAGAAAACTCTTTCAGCGCAGCTTCAAGTTTTTTGTCTGCAAGTAAAGATCTGCCGGCGAGATAATGCGATTTGGCACGAAGCAAAGGCTCCGTAGCCGACTGAGCTAATTTTTGAAATTCCGTGGCGGCTTGAGGGAATTCTCCATGATTATAGGCTACTTCCGCCAACCAGAAGCGTACTTCAGGTGCATAGCTGGATTGGGTATACTTTTTCAAGAAATCACGCCCCGCAGAGCGAGCGGATTCGTCATCCCCCATAAGATAATGCGTCCACCCTATAAGCGATTGAGCCTGTTCAACCCGGGAATGCTCTGGGAACAGGGTGCTCACCTCCTTGAATTGCCTGAGAGCAAGATCAAATAATCCTAAGCGATAAGCCGTAATTCCTTTGTCAGTCATTGCGTCAGCTACATACGATCCATCCGGATAAAGCTCTAAATAATGATCGTAGGCACCCAAGGCCTGCTCAGGCCGATAGCCTCTTTGCAATAAAATCGCCCTCTGTAAAAGAGCTTTTTCCGCAGGGGGCGTTTGAGGGAAGCGTATACGAATTTGGGTTAAAACGTCCATCGATTCTGGTAGCGAACCGCTTTCAGCCAAAGCTACAGATAGTTGGAGCATAACCTGAGGTACACCTCCATGATTAGGATATACCCTCAGAAATTCTTGATAACGCGTCCTCGCAAGATCCATTTTCCCTTGAGCAAAGGCAGCATCCCCTAGCTTTATGAGAATAAGCGATTTCAGGTCGGATCCCGCTGGAGCTTCGTTTCGAATTTTCTCATACAACACCTCTGCTTTTGCGAACTCCCCTAGGGCTTCATAGGTTGTTGCCAATCCCGTCTCAGCCTCAAGTAATCCCAACGGATCACTAAATACACTTAGATAGATTTGATAAGCGGCTTCGGCCTCATTCAACATCGCTTGGTCCAAGAAGGTACGAGCAAGCAGGAGTTGTACCTTAGCTATTTCCGGTTGATCCCCCCGAAGAGCAATCAGCTCTTGCAAGAGACGGTTTGCGCGATCCGCCTCGCCTCCCAATATCAAGTTTTGGGCACGTAGTGACTGCAAGACAAGCTGCGAGGAAGGATCTTCAACGATACCTTCAAAGGCTTGAACATATTCCGCCGCCTGCAAATGAAGGCCTTCTTTTTCGAGCAAACGAATTAATACAGGATACACATCCGCCTCCAACTCTTCTTTTAAACCGGGAGTATTAGTCAATTTCTCTAGGTAGATACGGGCTTCATCAGGCGATCCCTCCTCAAGAGAGACCTTGGCAAGTTGAAGAAGGGATTGTTGAGTGGTGGTAGCGGTTTGCACTCCAGTTGCCAATCGAAGCCAAATTTCTTTTGCTACGGTCTCTTGATCTGTATCGTATAAAAGTCTGGCCACATCTAGCTGGAGTACTAGCGGAAGTGCTGCAAGTTCCTCTTTCCCTTGCAATAGACCTATTGCAGTAGGCCGCTCTCCTTGAGCCGCCAAAATGCGGGCTTGTAAGCGTTTCCTCTGGATATCAAGATCTCCAGACAGAATGGGTAATTGAGCTAAAAAGGTCTCGGCATCGCTTAGTTCGGCCTTAAGGAGTTTTGTATCTGCTAGAATAAGAATTTTTTTCGAGAGCAATCGACTATTCGGAGCTTCCGGAAATTCAGCTAAAAATATCGAAGCTTCTTCGATCTGCCCTTCTAACAAATAGATCTTTGCAAGCCCAAGATACGCCTCAAAGCGGATGACCGGATCTTGGCTTTTACGAATGGTCAATTCAAATTCTTCTTTCGACAGGTCCATCAATCGGTTTTGATAAGCTCTTTTTGCCAACTGCAAGCTGTCCTCTTGACCATAACCCATGGTCAAAAGCATTATCCAAGAGATCAATAAGCATAGAAAAAAACGCATAGAGAACCTTTATCGTTAAATACTCAGGGTGCAAGCTTGCGTGTCATCAGGTTCAGCAAGATAAAAAACCACAGTCGATTAACAACCTTGACGAAGTCGTCTTTAAAGGTGCATAGTCAGATTGGTTCGTTAAGAATTAAATCCAAAAGTAATTGCACTTATACGATTTTCACAATTTTACTTAAGTTAGTAACTACCTTTATGTCTTTAGCACAAAAATATGCGAGGAATCTTGCAGCGGTCTACGCTGCTATAGGAAGCTTATGGATTATTCTTTCCTACTGGGTTACACACTCGGTCACGACCAATCAGGGAGGCCTTACAAAATTTCAAACCTTCAAGGGGCTACTATTTATTATCCTGACGACATCCCTCCTTTATTTCTTAGGAAAAAAGGGGTTTAAGGGAATTAAAGCCAGAACACTGTCCAAAAGGCTCCATGATATTAAGCTCCTCAACGAGAAAATCTTTGGTCAACTAGGTGAAGTAGTACTCTATTTGAACCCCGACAATCATGAAGTCGTTAGATGCAGTTCCGCTATTAAAGACGTGTTTGGATATTCGGTCGAAGAGGTCCTCGGGCAAAAGTGCCGGTTTTTTCATCTCGACAGCTCGAACCATGAAGAATTTGGGAGGCGCTATATTGAAGATATTGATCGCTGTGGTATCAGTCGAAGTCCGTTTCCTTTGAAACGTAAGGATGGCTCAACTCTAGAGGCGGAAATCACCCTGTTTAATGTTGAAGAGATTGAGCCAGAGTTCGGTTCTTTTGTGGTACTTATTCGCGATTTAACCGAACGGAATAATCTGCAAGCACAATTACAGCAGGCACAAAAAATGGGGTCCATTGGAACCATGGCCAGCGGGATCGCCCATGAGATGAATAACCCCATCATGATCATCAGCCAATACGCAGAACTTATTCAGGAGCGTATGAAAGATGATGATGAGATCCGAAAAGGGTCTGCAACCATTATTAAGCAAGTGGAACGAGTTCATGCCATCTCAAACAATTTGTTAGGCTATGCTCGTACAGACGATAATCCAAAATCTGTAACTCTTTCTCTTCGCGAAATTATAGAGAGAAGTATTGAATTAACTCATGCAAACCTTCGACATGATTCGATTCAGCTAGAGTTAAATTACCCCGATCACTGTCCGTCCGTGCAAGGCTACCCCCATCAGTTCCAACAAGTAATCATAAACCTCATCAACAATTCCCAGTATTCGCTAAATGAACGGTTTCCTGAGGCAAATAAAGATAAACGGCTGATTATTTCACTAGAAACAAATAACGACAGCTCAAAAACCCTCGTCGTTTTAACCATCGAAGATCGCGGAAGTGGTATGAAACAGGAAAACATCGACCGAATTTTTGAACCGTTCTACACCACAAAACCCAGAGGCAAAGGAACCGGCTTGGGCTTGTGGATTATTTATGAGATCGTTAAAAAGCATAAGGGCCATATTTCGGTAGAATCCGAGCCTAACTCTTTCACTAAATTCATCCTTAGCTTCCCCTGTTCCGAAATATCCCCAGCTCCTGAAGAGGAGAACATGGTGTTACGAGACTAATTATAGCATTATCGACCCTACTATACCGGCTGCAATCGCAGAACCGATTACGCCAGCCATATTAGGGCCATCGCATGCATAAGTAGGGAATTCGATGGCGATGAGGGTTGCGTGATCAAGTTTTCTACTGACATCGCGTCCAAAAGGAACCAGTTTACTGGGTACAGATTTAGGGGGGCTTCAACGCATCCAATACGGTAGGTAGCAGAGCGCTACAGATCGAAATCGTATCCGCCCCCCCCAAAAAAAAATAATCACCATTCCTGATATAGCCAGAGAATCGCCATGATCCCTTTCGAGGATTTTAAGCGCCTGATCTCCGGCCGAACAGATCATCGGACAACAACCCAGAAACCACGTATATCTTTTTATTGAAGCATCTCAATTAGAGAGGAATATTACCGTGTTTTTTGGCGAGAGAAGTTACGTGTTTGTCTTGGAGAGCCCTCAATCCGCGCACGATCCGTATGCGAGTTTCGCTGGGAAGGATGACAGCATCCACATATCCGCGGCCCGCGGCCACATACGGATTCGCAAACGCCTCCGAGTACTCCACTTCCGCTTTAGCCATAATGGCTTTGGCTTCAGCTGGTTCTTTGCCTTTGACATCGCGGGCGTTCAAGATTTCCACCGCCCCTTTCCCCCCCATCACTGCAATTTCCGCAGTGGGCCAGGCATAATTCAAATCACCATCCAACTGTTTAGAGCTCATCACACAATGCGCACCTCCGTAGGATTTACGTATCGTCACGGTTATTTTAGGCACCGTTGCCTCTGCATAAGCAAATAACAACTTGGCACCGTTCCGAATGATCCCATTGTATTCCTGAACGGTTCCCGGCATGAATCCTGGAACGTCCACAAGCGTAACTAACGGAATATTGAAGCAATCACAGCAGCGAACGAAACGCGCGGCTTTGACCGAAGCATGATTATCCAACACCCCGGCCAGCACTTTAGGTTGATTCGCCACGACACCGACTGACTGACCTCCAAAGCGGGCAAAACCAATTAGGATATTTTTAGCATAATCTGGCTGAATTTCAAAAAAGTACCCATCGTCAACTATTTCGTGTATGACCTGTTTTATATCATAGGCCATATTCGGATTATCCGGGATAGTGCTATCAAGAATCGAATTGACCCGATCCGCCGGGTCATCTGTTTCTTTGATAGGTGGCTTTTCCATATTATTCTGGGGCATGAAGGAAAAGAGTTCCTGCAGGTAGGTAATCGCCTGCTCTTCATCGTCCGCGGCCAAATGGGCGACCCCACTTTTAACCGTATGTACACTTGCCCCGCCCAAGGTTTCCACATCGACATCTTCATGTGTCACCAATTTCACCACTTTAGGTCCGGTGAGAAACATATAACTGCTATCACGAACCATTACGGTAAAATCTGTTAAAGCAGGAGAATAGACCGCGCCTCCGGCACAAGGGCCAAAGATACCGGATAGTTGTGGAATCACACCGGATACACGAACGTTGCGATAGAAGATATTGGTATAACCGGAAAGGGATTCGATCCCCTCTTGAATCCGCGCCCCACCTGAATCATTTAACCCAATCACCGGAGCTCCAGTTTTGACCGCCATGTCCATCACTTTACAGATTTTCTCAGACATGGTCTCCGATAGGGATCCACCAAATATCGTGAAGTCCCCTGCATAAACATAAACCAAACGACCTTGAATGGTTCCCGATCCGGTAACCATACCATCCCCCATAAATTTCTTTTTCTCCATGCCGAAGTTCGTGCAACGATGCACCTTAAACATATCATATTCTTCGAAACTTCCTTCGTCCAAAAGCAGGTCGATACGCTCACGGGCTGTGTAACGCCCCTTCCCATGACGTTTCTCAATTTTAGCTAGGCCGCCCCCTTCTTGGGCAACCCTGCGCTTCTCGATTAATTTTTCCAGACTGTTTGTGGTATCCATAATTCGTTCCTTCGACGTGGTAGTAAATGGGAGTTGGGAGTTGGGAGTTGGGAGTTGGAGGTTGGAGTTGGAGTTTGGAGGTTGGAGGTTCAGAGCACAAGCCCCAACGTCTATCTCCTATCTTCCATCTCCTAATCTGTAGACATTTCAGTGACTACAGATTTCTGTAAGTACGCCTTTAGTAGATTTTGGATGTAGGAAGGCGACTTGTTTACCACCCGCACCGTCGATGGGCGTTTCATGAATCAAGCGAATGCCTTCTTTGGATGCCTGACCCAGTTGACCGAGAATATCATCACTACCGAAAGCAATGTGATGAACGCCCTCCCCCTTTTTTTTGAGAAAAATGGCGATGGGGGAATCTTCAGCCGTAGGTTCTACTAATTCAATATGAGTCTCTCCGGCTTCAAAAAATGCAGTACGCACTTTTTGGGATTCCACCTCTTCAGTTTTTAGGAACTTCAGACCCAGCGCTTTTTCATAGATGGGAATGGCTTCCTCAAGGGAGTACACGGCTATTCCTATGTGGTCGACTTTTTGTATCATAAGGATTCTTTCGGTTTGGGATTTTCGTTTGAAAAAAGTTTTTCTGCGGATTTTAGTAAATCCATTGCTGCCGTAGTGGCTGGAAGTTTTCCTTCTGCCACTGCACGTTTTAGCTCTGGGAGTGCCTCTCGAATTTCGGGTTGGCTCAGGAACCGTTGCTGTACCTGTTCAAGTACAATGCCCATCATCCACTCAACGGTCTGTTCGGAACGGCGTTTTTCACACTCTCCGTTTTCAGAGGTAACCTCTCTAAATTTTAGTAACATCCGCCATAAATCTTCCAGTCCGATTTTTTGAAGTGCCGAAACTAAAAATGTTCCGGGTTGCCAACCGGGTGTCGGTGTTTTTAGATAATGCAGAGCCAGTCCCAGCTCACTACCCAGCCGTTCCGCTTTCAAGCGATTATCCCCATCCGCTTTGTTCACCACGACAGCATCAGCATTTTCCATCACCCCACGTTTGATTCCCTGCAAGTCATCGCCCGCACCCGTGAGGGTCAGCAGCATAAAGAAATCCGTCATCGAGCGGACAGCCGCTTCGCTCTGCCCAACGCCTACCGTCTCAATTAAAATGATATCAAATCCCGCCGCTTCACAAACCAACATCGTTTCACGAGTCTTACGGCTGACTCCACCCAAAGTCCCGCCGGATGGCGAAGGCCTAATAAACGCATTCGCATCACGGGAAAGTTTTTCCATCCGAGTTTTGTCTCCCAAGATACTTCCCTTACTCAGGGTACTACTTGGATCCACAGCCAATACGGCTACTTTGTGACCTTTGGCTGTAAGCATGGAGCCGAAGGCATCAATAAACGTGCTTTTTCCGACACCCGGTACTCCGGTAATTCCTACCCGTAAAGCCTTTCCGGTTTCGGGTAAAAGGACTCTCAAAAGATTCTGAGCTAAATCCATGTGATGCTCCGCGTTACTTTCCACCAGCGAAATAACTCGACCCAATACGGTTCGATCACCGGCACGAACGCCATCCAACATTTGTTGTTCGGTGAAGCCCGGATGGCGGCGACGTTTCGGATCGTGAAGCTTCGCTCCAGGTAGACCATCATGTCCGCCTTGCACTCCCGACATCACGCCAGTCGAAATTCTTTTTCCTTCGCCAGCCCATTCGGGCGGTCGGGAATTCGGATTTTTAGTACTCTCGGGTTGAGACATCATTAGATCAGCCCTGCTCCCCGGAGAGAAGTTCTTCAAGCAGCAAGGTTGCGGCTACTGGAATGACGGTGCCCGGGCCAAAGATCGCCGCCGCCCCCTGCTCGCGAAGATAATCATAATCCTGAGCTGGGATGACCCCACCGATCACCACCAGAATATCTTCACGCCCACGCTTTTTAAGTTCGGATACTAATTGAGGTAATAAGGTTTTATGACCCGCGGCCAAGGAGCTCATTCCTACAATATGTACGTCGTTTTCTACTGCCATTTGCGCCGCTTCTTCCGCAGTCATAAACAAGGGGCCCACATCCACATCAAAGCCTAAATCTGCAAAAGCTGTCGCAACCACTTTGCCACCACGGTCATGTCCATCCTGACCCAGCTTGGCAACGAGGATACGCGGACGACGACCTTCGATTTGTTCAAATTTATCGGCAAGTCCGGATATTTTTTTCAAGCTATCATCCTCTCCGTAAGTACTACTGTAGACACCTGAAATCGATCGAATCACCGCCTGATGGCGACCAAAATGAACTTCCAGCGCATCCGAGATTTCGCCCAGTGATGCACGGGCACGGGCCGCATTCACGGCCAACTCCAGTAGGTTTCCCTTACCACTATCTGCGGATTCGGTCAACGCAGCGAGCGTAGCCTGACATTCCGACTCATTTCGTTCGGCCCGTAGTTTTTCCAGACGCTTGATCTGTGAATCCCGTACTGCGGTATTATCGACTTCTAAAATTTCCAGAGGGTCTTCATGATCCAAACGAAATATATTCACTCCGATAATGGTTTCTTTCCCGGAATCAATCAACGCCTGACGGCGGGCCGCGGCTTCCTCAATACGCATTTTAGGAAGTCCGGTTTCAATCGCTTTGGCCATGCCACCGAGCTCTTCTACTTCAAGAATATGTTCCCAGGCTTTCTCCATCAATTGACGCGTAAGCGTTTCCAGGTAGTAAGAACCACCCCAAGGATCCACCGTAGTACAAATACCGGTTTCATGTTGAAGATACAGCTGCGTGTTACGGGCAATCCGAGCTGAAAAATCCGTAGGCAAGGCTATCGCTTCATCCAGCGAATTGGTGTGAAGAGATTGGGTATGTCCGAGAGTTGCCGCCATGGCCTCCACACAGGTACGAGCTACGTTATTAAATGGATCCTGTTCGGTCAGAGACCAACCGGAGGTCTGACTGTGTGTTCGCAAAGCCATCGATTTCGGATCTTTTGGATTATAGGGCTTAATCAGCTTGGCCCAAATCAATCTCGCAGCCCGCATCTTCGCTACTTCCATGAAGTAGTTCATTCCTTGTGCCCAGAAGAAGGATAATCTGGGTGCGAAAGCATCGATATCAATACCCGCAGCAATTCCCTGCCTGACATATTCCAACCCATCAGCAAGGGTGTAGCCCAATTCCAAATCCGCACTGGCTCCAGCCTCCTGCATATGATAGCCAGAGATCGAAATGCTATTAAACTTCGGCATTTTCTGAGAGGTATATTCGAAAATATCCGAAATAATTTTCATCGAAGGTCGTGGAGGATAGATGTAGGTATTCCGAACCATGTACTCTTTCAAAATATCATTTTGAATGGTTCCATTTAGTTGCTCCATGGGAACGCCTTGCTCTTCCCCGGCGACTATATAAAACGCGAGAATAGGTAATACCGCACCGTTCATGGTCATCGAAACCGACATTTTATCAAGGGGAATACCCTCGAAGAGCAGTTTCATATCCAGAATGGAATCCACGGCAACTCCAGCTTTTCCTACGTCACCTGTCACTCGGGGGTGATCAGAATCGTATCCACGGTGAGTAGCCAAATCGAAGGCTACGGAAAGTCCTCGTTGCCCCATAGCCAAGTTCCGGCGATAGAATGCATTTGATTCTTCGGCCGTGGAAAATCCAGCGTACTGACGAACGGTCCAGGGACGTGTTACATACATGGTCGTGTATGGACCGCGAAGGTAGGGCGGAATTCCGGAGGTGTAATCCAGATGCTCACAGTCTTTGTAGTCGGCCTGATTATAGAGGGCGCGAATATTGATGTGTTCGTTGGACAGGGTCATCAGGTCCGCAACTGATTTTCCACTTTCTGACTCAAGGCGTTTGCGCCAAGCATCATCCGAAAAGGACCCCTGAACATCAAACGGAACGGTAGATAAATCTTGGATCGTATTCATTGTTCAACTCCGGTCTTGGCGTGTAAATGGTTAAGGAGTTCTAAATTATTGGCTTTCAGATGGATAAAATCATCGACTCCGGCGGCCTTGAACACGTCGGTCAGCTCCGGCAGTAATCCGGCTAGAATGACCACGGTATCCGGTGATCCCGCTTTTACTGCTTTAGCAAATTCAGGGACCAGGTCTGGGTAAAGATCGTCCGTTGAACAAAGTACTGTGACCGCGACTTGGGCATCTATAACGGCTTTCGCTGCTTCGGCCGCAGTTCCAAAGGTCTGACTCGCATCAATAGTAAATCCGCTGGGAGTTAAAAATTCCTGACTGAAGTCGGAGCGGATTTTATACGGAGACACTGGCCCCACTTGCGCCATCAAGACCGAAGGGGCTTGGTTATGTTTGGCCACATAAGCCTCCAGATTTTCGCGAAGATTTTCATATCCTGTAGTGAGTCTCCCAAGACAAACCGGATTGATTCTAACCGATTGCATTTTCCCTGTGACATCAATCACTTCGCTAAAAGTTGCCCCTTTCGCAATGGCATTCACCAAGGTTTCCATACTACCTTCCTTCAACAAATGGGATAGCTCCTGCTGCATCGCGACCTGATCTCGTCCGGCCTTCCAGGCCTCTAAACGGTTTTGCGTTTCGGACAACGTTTTTACAGTATCGGGTATCCGAAGAGGTGATTTCTTTTCTTCGAGATTGGCGAATTGATTTACGCCAATTTTTATGGTTCGGCGTTGAGCCAAAAAGGTACGTTGTTTTTTTGCCTGCTCCTGGAGTTCATCCTGAAGCGTTCCGTCCTCTAGAACCGAAAGAATTCCGCCAGCTTTCTCAATTTCCTGGAACTTGATCCATGCCCGTGAGCTTAACTCTTTAGTAAGATTTTCGATGGTCCACGAACCACCGGCAGGATCTATGACTTCACCTACATGCGTCTCATGACGAAGAACCAAGTGAATGTTCCGTGCAATGCGGCGGGAAAAAGTATCTGGCAAGCCGAATGGTGCATCGAAAGGATCGATCCGCAGACCGTCTACCCCCCCTATCACCGCACTGAAACCTTGCGAGGTTGCGCGAAGCAAGTTCACATAAGGATCGAGTTTAGTTTGCTGCCAAGAGGAGGTAGCTGCAAACTGATAGAGCTTACATGCATCCCCTTCTCCACCGCAGGCTTTCACCAAGTGCGCCCATAATCCACGAGCTGCGCGGAACTTGGAGACTTCCATAAATAAATCTGAGCCAATAGCCATTTTGACCATCGCTTTGGAGGCTGCGAGATTGATGTCCAGACCTCTGGAGGTCAGTTCGCGAAAACTTTCGGCAGCCGAAGCGAGCATGATAGCGAGTTCAGTGACAGCGTTTCCTCCAGCATTCACCGACCAACTGGCATCCACCCCAACCGAGCGAAGCCCAGGGAAATTCTCCGCCATCCAAGAAACATGACCGGCTTGAAGGGCACGTGCTTCAGTCAAATCCATGGGTACCACACCATGAATCGCAACTTCGGTGATAGGATCCATACACACCGAACCCGCTTCCGGTTTTAACCCAGCGGCCTGCAAAGCAGCGGCGGCGGCAGCGGCAGAGGATCCTGCTTCAATATGTAAAGGGGCGATGCTGAGGTCCACCCCGTCTAGGGCAGTTAGTAAATCGGCTGGACTATGAATGGCCGTTCCGCAGAGTCCGGATTGATCCGATGGCTCCTGACCTTTGCGCCCGTCTTCATCCAAAATTAACAACACCGAATCCTGCCCACGAGTAAGATCTTCTAGAAGAGCGGTGTTAAATTCTTCTGGGGTTGGATACGGAAGCGACTGACAGATTTCCCAGCTGTTAAGCATCTTACCGCTTGCCGCGGTTCCGCGAATGTAGGGAAACTCACCCGGTGTGGTATCCGCCAGGGGATTCCCTTCAACGGTCTTTCGATCATAAATCGGTTGTAACGCAATCCCTTCGAGGGTTTTGGTTACGACCTTCTTTTCGAACGGCACACCCTGAAGTATTATTTCCGTTAGCTCCATCCATAGCTTGGGATCAGGTGGATCAAAACTATCTTTTAGATTAAGTTTTTTTGAGAGTTCGCTCATAGAAGGCTCCAGTCGAGTCAGCTTAATTTCATGCTACCAGTTTCGATAAAACGTTGATGAATGTCAAAGGCTTTTATTAAGGTATGCGGAGTGTGATGACCGGCACGATGGTTGAAGATGAGGACAGGTTCAGCCTGAAAGTTGATCTGGTTAAAATCACCAATGAAGAACGCTGGCTCATTCGACTTGGAGTGGGTGATATGCTTTACCTGACTTTGAGCATGGAGATTCAGGATCGATATTTGGTGTTCAGCAATCTACCTCTGACCTATCGGCCAATGGTCACGGGCTCTGAAAAGCTTGACCTGCGGGACGCGGCCCTCCTCCTCCAACCCGACGCCATCGAAAAACCGGGCCGGGATTCACGGCTTCGGCCCTATGATATCGCCCGCGAACAAGCTTACGAAGGTATGGGGGTCCTAAATCTCTACTGTATGGCTGGATTCACTTCGCTAGAAGAGACCATGGCCACATCGGAGCGGCTCTTCGGATACGTTCCTGTCCATCCCAGCCCAGGAGAATTTGTATGGACCGAAACGGGGCCTATCAGCTCGGTGTTCGGCGGTTTCCAAGAAGTCCAGCAACCGCTCCTAGAACAGGTCGACCCCGAAGGCCTCCTGCCCCGAACCCAGAAGGTAGATGTCTCCATGCAACTCGAAAACGAAGGCTTACGCACCCGACTCAATTGGAAAGAGAAAGAGAAATGAGGAATGATTAATGATGGCGGATGACCGCTGGGGCGGTCCCCAGCCCCAGACCGCCACTAACTAGTCGTGAGGACAGGAACGTCAGCAGTTCATTGGTCAAAACATCGCCCAGCCATCCGTCCTCCCCAAAAACGTCACCCCGAGCCTCGAAAGGCTGTAGATCCAGCTTCTGGGGCTCGGAAAAGCTTACTCAGCCAAGCTACCCCCGCTTTTGAGTTGCCAACCCGCCTGCTTCATCGCATAGAGAAGGAGCAAGCCTTGATAGCTCAGCTGGATAGAGCAACGGACTTCTAATCCGTAGGTCGCAGGTTCGAATCCTGCTCAGGGCACCATTTTATTTGACTCTTACCAAGTGAGTGATTTTGAAGTACAGTGCATGTTTATTTTTCATCAGTCTTTTGGGTATGACCGGTTGCCTTCAAACCCGCCAAAGCGGTGTAGATCAACTCGCCCAGCAACAAGCACTTCAGGAACGTTTGCAACAGCAACAGCAGGCCGAACAACGTCAGCGCATTCAACTACAGTTGGAAGATAACGATGTGCGGCTGCAGGAATCTCAGCAGGGAGTTCAACAACTTCGGACGGAGCTAAACAACCGCCCCAGCAATGCGGATATTCAAAATTTGGAGAACCGGATTGCGGCTCTGGAGCAGATGATTCAGCGGATGGAAATTCAGCGCGCAAAAGATCGTGAGGAATTGATCGAAATTCTAAGCCAGCGGATGGCCAAAGTGATGTCTCAGCAACAAGCAACCCAAGCCCAGGCATCCGGTCGGATTCACGTAGTGGCAAGCGGGGAAACGCTGAGCGCTATCGCGGCGGCTTACAGGGTAAAGAGCCAACGCATTATACAGGCAAACAACCTTCAGAACCCGGACAACCTTCGGGTCGGCCAGAAACTTACGATTCCAGGGAGTTAATAGATATGTCCTCAGAAACTTCTACTACGTGGTACGTTAAATCGAATGAATCTATTCACGGTCCCTTTTCACCTCAGGAGCTGATTCAGCAGTCCTGCACAGGGATTTTGGTCGGTGATTCAGAGCTCGCGGCTAATCAGGAAGGTCCTTGGCTGAAAGCGGAAAATTTGGAAACGCTGGAAATGGAATGGCAAGTGCAGCCTGAAGGTGCCGATCCCCTTCCCCGTTGTCATGCTTTAGCTCTTCGCAACTGGGTAGAAGACGAAAAAGTGCAACCGTTCTGGGATATTCTGCATATCCCATCCGGGGAAACCTATGATGTGGTAGATGCCCTTTGTTCTGTTCTGCTCGCCCAAAACCACCTTTTAGAGGACCGTATTTCCACCTTAAGTCGACAAGTTCACCCCTTGAACCCATCCTCCGATACGCCTCAGAGTCAGCAAGAAAAACTGATTCAATCCGATCAAGCAAAAAAAGAAGCCTCCAAATGGAAGGGGCTTTATGACGATGAGATCAAACGAAACGAAGCTCGTGAACATGATCTGCTTGAACAGAATGAAGAACTGAGAGTCTGGCAACGAAAGGCCTCCGAACGGATTAAAGCGTTGGAACGCAGACAGGTTACCTATGACGAAACTCGCCAACAGGCTGAAAATCTTGGAGATCTCTCTAGGGACCGTGATTTGTCTCAAGCCTATCAGGAACTTCATTTGCAAATGACTCATCTCATGGATTCCCTGCAACTGAAGTCCCGTCAGCTTGATGAATCGAGGGAGCAGGCGAAGGAAATGAAATTGCAGCTTCGGCAAGAGAGGAAAATTGCAGAAGAAAAGGTCGATCAGGTTTCACAACTTCACGAAGATACCCTGGATCAATTAAACCGCATGGAGCAAGGGCACATCCAACTGACCCGATCTTATCGGGAGCTGAATGACCGTCTAATCCAATTGCGGAATGAAATACCTAAGGAAGAGCCCGCAATCATTAAACCGATAGCCGCGGCAAGCAAACCTTCGAAAAAAGCTTCTACATCCTCCGCGTCCGCTCCAGACAAACCAGCTGGCGGTAGCGTAAAAATCAAAATGACCTGACCCTCTCTGTAATGGAACTATTCACCTCTTTTTTCGATTATTTGAAGGATTCCGAAACACCTTTCGGGGTTTTCGATTTAGCCTATGGATTCTATTTCCTTTTGGGGTTTATTCGAGGCTCTTTCCGCGGCTTACCGGAGGAATTATCCCAGTTATTGGGGACGGTAATCATTTTTATTGCTTCCATGAAATTCTACCAATCCGTGAGTGAGTTCATTATCGAAAACACTCGGCTGGAAGATCCTCTGGCCTCAAAGGCATTGGCCTATTTACTCCTCTTCCTTTGCCTGCTTATCGTATGGAAATTAGTGACCTATTTGATTCGAAAAACCCTGGATTGGAGTTGCCCCATACAACTAAAACGCGTTGGAGGCTCGGTGATCGGTTTAGCTAAAAGCGCCATGATTGTGATTGTGATCCTTGCGGCCATTTTGATCAGTGGACACCGAAGTCTCACCGAAGCAACGGTGGAAAAAAGTTGGTTCGGCCGCCACGTACAAAATCTTTTACCCGACGACCTAGTTCCTGAAAACTCTTCTCCTGAAGAGGAGCAAAAAAACGATGAATCTGGAGACGCTTAAAGAGGAAGTCCGCGCACGTGCGGACATCGTCGATATTGTAGGACGCTCGGTCAAGCTGACTCGGGCCAGTGGCTCGTGGAAAGGCCTTTGCCCTTTTCACCAAGAGAAATCCCCCTCCTTCACCGTCAATCCTCAGCGTCAAACTTATCATTGTTTCGGTTGTGACGTCGGAGGAGATGTTTTCAAATTTGTCATGGAGATGGAGCATCTCGATTTCATGGGGGCAATGGAACGGCTGGCTAATCAGACCGGTGTTCCGTTCGAATTGGATGGTAGCAAAGGAAATTCCGGTCTAAAACGCAAGCTTCTCGACCTTCATGAGCAAGCCGCCGTCTATTTTGAAAAAGCGATCCAGGCTCCATCCGGTAAAAAAGCTTTAGCGTATTTAAACAAACGGGAGCTTTTACCCGAAACACCAAAAAACTTCCGACTGGGCTTTGCCCCGGAATCATTTAACGAATTACTTTCGGTCGCACGCGGATGGGGATACAGCGATCAGGAACTGGAAGACAGCGGATTGTTTGGAAAGAAGGAACAGGCTCGGAATGGCGAACCTCTCTATGACCGTTTTAGGAATCGGCTGATGTTCCCTATTTTGGATGAACAAGCACGGGTAATCGGTTTTAGTGGTCGGGTCATTCCGCCCAGTGATGCCAAAGCTAAATATTTAAACAGTCCGGAAACGCTACTGTTCAAAAAATCACGCGTACTCTATGGAATTGAAAAGGCACGTGCTCCCATTGCGCAAAAACGCCGGGCGGTACTTTGTGAGGGTCAGTTGGATGTGATCCGCTGCCATGAAAGCGGGATTACGGAAGCGGTAGCATCGCAAGGAACTGCTATTACCGAAAATCATGCCCAGATTCTAAAACGCTATGCGGATGAAGTCATCTTACTTTTGGATGCGGATGCCGCCGGAATAAAAGCCGCCCTGAGAAGTGCAGATGTGTTGTTGGCCGAAGGAATCATAACCCGCGTAGCTTCGCTACCTCCGGGAGAAGATCCAGATGATGTGGTGAGAACCTCTGGTCCCGCTCGCTTGCGATCCATCGTTGAGGAAGCCGATCCATTTGTAGTCTTTCAAGTGCGCACCCTCGTGCAGGCCGAAGGTGAAATCACGGAAACCAGTCGGTTGCGGGTTGCACGTAAAGTCATGGAAAGTATTGGCGGCGTGAAAGAAGCGATGCACCGTGATGAAATGCTGAAACAGGCAGCTGAGGCATTAGGCATGAGAGAGGACACCCTGCGTCAGGATTTAAAAACCGTTGTGCCTAAACCGCCTCCACCTTCCACGAGAAGCACACCGCAAAAGGACCGATTCCAGAAACCTCAGCCCCCTAGCCCGATTAAAAAAATCGGACTCCCCGCAACCGAACGAACCCTTTTGGAAATTTTGTGGACAGAGCCTGAACTCATTCCAGAGGTAAAAGCGTTTATTAAAATCGAACATTTAGTGAACTCCGACAGCCAACATATGCTCACCGCGCTTTACGAGGTGACCACCTTTACCCGTGAAGGAATCTTGGACAGTATTCGTGAACATCCGGCGAGCCAAGCGCTTATCAAATTAGACCAACAACGAACTCTATCCTTCAGTGGGGAACTGGGCACCGCTCAGGAAGCCGTGAATGAAATCATCCTGCTTTTGCGAAAAGATCACATTGGAGCCACTCGCAAGCAAATAAATCAGGAGCTTGCAAGCTCCACATCTTCAGATAAATCCGCAGACTTAGAATCAGAAATATTCAAACTCTCCTCCCACACGAAACAGCTAGATTATTGTTTTAAGCTGAAAGACTGGGAAAAAGGGCGTATGCTATTGCAGATTATTGATCAGCAATAGGAGCGGGGAGCGGGGAGCGGGGAGCGGGGAGCGGGGAGCGGGGAGCGGGGAGCGGGGAAACCAAATCGGTCTCTAAATCGAATCAGAAACATATTTGTAGCCTTTCCGAAATTTATAAATCGATTTAATTTGGGATTGGGATGATTCCAAAGTCCCCACGCGGAGACGGCAACCTAAGTCGCCAAGCCTAAGTCAGGCAACTCAAGTAACTTATTTCAGATATCACCTGTACTGATTAAAAACGATGCTTGTTATTATCCTATCTGCGAGTATGCAAACACTGCGACATTCGCTGAAGAGACCTTCATCAAACGGAAAGCTGTGAAATTCAGCTGCGGTCGCGCCACTGTAATCGGATACCTCACTCCCAAGTAAACTTGGTGATAACGAGTAAGCCGAAAAGCCAGATGACGAGTTGAAGATCTTCAGGTGTCTTTCGAGGACGCCACCAACAACCATGCCTCCGCGTAAGGGGCAAAGGAAATAACATGAAGATAAATAGAAATGTAGCTACCCTATTGGTGGCTTTTTGTACACTTGCTCACACCCAAGCCGCCCCTGTAACCGACTTTAGCGATCTCAATTTTTGGGGTAGTGGGTCTAATCAATCCGGATTGATTATTAATTGGGATGACGGATCTACATCCGAATCAATGGCCTGGGGATTTAATTGGTCAGGACCCGCCACCATGGCGGATATGATACAGAGTCTTGCCGCTGAAGATTCACGCTTATTTGCACGGCTAGACAGTACTACCGCCTTCGGTCTCTCCCTCTTCGGATTAGGTTATGAAAAAGGAGCAAGTTCTTTTGGCATAACAGGAGCCACAGCGGATGGAGGGGCCTCTGCGGACCCCGTAACGTTTGTTAACGGAGTGGATGATTTAAATACGAACAATGCAGATACCGAAGAGCCCGACTCATCCGTTGGGTCCGTGGCTTCAAACTCAGGAGATCTCTATTTAGAAGGTTGGCTAGACACTGGATTTTGGGGTTCCAGCAATGGAGGTGTTTCCACATCTCTTCCCACATCAGTGGATTGGACAGCTAACGGAGGTGCGACGGCGACGACGCTACAAAATGATGGATGGTATGCGTTCATTTATAAACCAGGCTTTGCTGGAGACAATGTACCGAATGGTCCAATCACTCAAGCCATCCCGGAACCTTCCACGATTCTAATGCTTGTTGCCGGACTTGGAGTAATCTCGTGGCTACGCCGCGTTACCTTCAAATCCTGAGTCTTGGACTCGGGCTTTCTTTAACCTTAGCCGCCCAAGATCCTTGGGCGGTTGAGGTGATGTCCTATAGTTCGGGGAGCACAGCCGCAGAAGGCTACCTAGTGGCGGATCGCGCCCTTAACCGACCAACAGTGGATACCTTTGCCGATTTCACAGAAATGACCCCTTCGGTTCCCGTGGTACCTGTCTATTCAGCTTGGGACGCAACGGAGTTAGTTTCTATTGGTGAAGGCGGCTCTCTGGTTCTACGTTTGGGTCAACCGATTACTGATGATCCTGCTCATCCCTATGGCGTGGACCTCCTACTGTTTGCCTACACCTTTATTACCGGTGCAGATGCGTATGACCAAGTCACAAAAGATCCGAGACTCTATACCTTAGCTTCCTCTGAAGTGATTGGTCTGTTTACGGCAAGCAAATGGGGGCAGGTGTCCTTGAGTGCCGATGGAAGTACCTGGCATCCCTTCCCTTTCGAAACCGATTTGGTTAGATTACTACCCACCTTAGGACGAACCTGGACGGGAACCGCTTGGGGGTTGCCTACGGACCCGACCTTCCCTCCTGATCCAGACCTTATCTTGGCAGACCTAGCAGGAATGAACTTGGCCGACCTTTGCCAGCGCTATCGCGGAGGTGCTGGAGGTATGGGCTTTGACCTAGCGGACCTGCTTCCACCTCCGGAGGGTAGCCTCCCGAGTTCCTTTGACTACATCCGAGTTACCGTGCCCGATGATGGGGACCCAGAGACAAACTTCCGAGTAGAAATCGATGCGGTGACCGTCGTCTCGCCCGTAGAGGCCTACACGAGGTGGACTCAAAACGAGTTTACCTGGATCGAAGATCCCGGACAAGAGCGACCCGAAGCCAATCCAGAATCAGACCCGTTTACCAACTGGCAGGAATTTGCCCGTGGCGGGGACCCACAGGTCGAAGAAACCTCCTTGTGGCTTCCGCAGGTAGACCTTGGGATAGACGGCCTGTCGTACACGCTTCCAAACGCAGTAAAAGAAGCTCCGTGGATAGTTCAGACCTCGATATTGACAGAAGCAGGATTCTCTTGGCAAGATATGTCCCCGCAACCTACCCCCTCAGATACCCCATCCGGTGAGGAAGTAGATCGGCAACTTCCCGTACCTGCACCAGCAGACTCCGGACCGAGTTTTTTCAGGCTACGTTTAGAGGACTCCCCATGAAACGTGGGTTTACCCTGATTGAAATGTTGGTGGTAATTGCTATACTTGCTTTGCTCGCAACCCTCCTCGCTCCTTCCGTCTCAAGAACGTTAGAGCGAGGGCGCGCCACCCAGTGTCTAGCAAACCTTCGAGCCATGTCCCAAGCTGTTCAGATATATCTAACAGATAACGACGGCCGTTTCCCACCCGCACTCATAGATGTAGGAGGCGAAGCCCAAGGTTGGGATTTCTTTATTTCAGGGTCAGGAGCGAAGCAAGTGATAGAGCCAGGATGGATCTGGCGTGAATACGGAGTGAATCGAATTCTGCAATGCCCCAGCTTCAAAGGGTCTGATAATTGGCAAGGGGAAGCCCACACTGGATATAACTATAATGCGAGTTTTCTAGGTGGAATGAAAACAGAGATCCGCGGAAAAATCGTGCGTGACATCACGAGTAGCTCGATTCAACAAGTGGCATCCCCTGCATTTACAGCCCTGTTTGGAGACGGGGAATATGCATCAGGAGCTAATAAATTTATGCGGTCGCCAAATCCGGGAGCCTTAGATGCCGATTTTTCAGGACGCTCTGCGGGGACTCAAGGGTTCCGCCATATGCATAAAACACATGTGGTATTTGTAGACGGACATGTGGAAAGTCGCGCCCCTTTACAAAAGGGAATGAGCACAGGATTCCTTTCCGAAGATAACGAACTCTACGATTTAGACTAACTACTTGTTCATTATAGAATTCAAACCGAATTATAAGTGCTAAGCGGACCATAGTTTGTTACCTTAAACTAACGTGTTCTTTTCAGAGCATGAAACAACTAGAAGAAGGAGAACCATATGCTATTCGTCGGTTTATTTGTAGGACTTTCACTTTATGCCCTTGTCAGGGTGTTGATCTCCGGATTTTACACGGTAAAACCTGATGAACGTGCGGCCATCACCAGTTTTGGCCGGGCCGTTCGTTTGGGAGAGCAAACCGTTAGCGCATCGGATCATTTGATGACCGACGAAGAAAAAGAGCGTTATAACTACCCCGTCTTAAAAGTGGTAAATCCGGGCGGACCCTACTTTAAGTGGCCCTGGCAACAGGTTCATAAAGTCAGTATTTCCACGCAGTCCGTGAACATCACCTGGGACCCTAGTAAAGCCCAAAGCACCATCGAGGCCGTCACCAAAGACAATCTCACGACCGGAGTAAATGGGCAACTTCGCTACCGGATCAGCGAAAACAATTTGTACCCCTACCTTTTTGGGGTAACCAGCCCCCTCGAACACGTGATGGGATTTTTCGTATCCGTTCTTCGAGAACGAATCGCGAATTTTGAAGACCCTAAAGGAGCTGCACTTCTCCTGGCCGCTACCGAGGATGGAGACGAAACAGAAGGAACCACAGTTGAGCTTTCCGAAGGCGTTTCTATCAACGATCTACGGAAAAACCTTCCTTTGCTGAATCAATATATGGAACAACAATGTGAGGGAACTGTGATGCGTTATGGTATCGAGCTGGACGCGGCCCTCATCACCGAGATAGATCCCCCACCCGAAGTGGATCGAGCGCTTTCTGCGATTAACAGCACACGTAACCAAGTGGCTGCTGATATTAGTACCGCCCGTGCGGATGCCGAACAGCAGATCACCATGAGTAATCGTGCGGTTGATATTGCCACCAATAATGCCGAGGCGGAAGTCGCCCCACTTCAGGAGTTGGCCAGCACCCTCACTCAGGTGAAGGCGGAAGGCGGTTCCACTGCGTTGAAGGCCTATTTACGAAACATGCGACTACCCTTACTTGAAAGGACCCGAAGTATTATTCAGGCCCCTGCTAATGGAGGTGCGCTGTGAATAGTATCCCCGGACTATTTCTTGGTTTGATTCTCGTGCCTTTCCTTACCCGACTTGCGCGTACCTTCGGACTATACGCAATTATTCACGAATCCGAAGCTCAGGTGTTTGTCCTGTTTGGAAAAGTTATTGGCACCTTGGACCAAGCCGGTTTGCGCTGGCCCATTCAAAAATTCGGGCCCAAAGCTTTGTTGATCCCCTTCTTTGGAAAAATCTACAAAGTGAATACCGCCATGCGCCAACATTATCTGCGAAGCCAAATGGTGAATTCGGAAGAAGGAACCCCTATGGGCGTAGGTATTTGGTACGAAATGCAAGTGAATGACCCCGTTTCTTATCTTTTCACCAATACCAACCCAGAAGGATCTCTTCAGGCGAATGTAACCAGTTCCACGATTTCGGTACTGAGCAATCTAGAAATGGAGAAGATGTTGGAAGACCGTCATTCGTTAAGCCGAACCGTGCGTAAGAGCGTTTCTCCCCTTTCGGAGAAGTGGGGATACCGCTTGGGATCAGTTTACATTCGTAAGGTAGCCTTCACCGATTCGCAGATGGTAGACAACATTACGGATAAAGTGGTCAAACGTCTGGTCCAAGTGACCAGTGCCATGAAACAGGATGGTGAAAACCGCGTCGGACTCATACAAAGTGAAACTGCGAAAAATGTTTCACAGAAAATGGCAGAGGCTGGAGCGGCACGACCTCGGATTGTGGGGAAATCACTGAATGTGATCGCTCATGAGGATCCGGAAGTCATGCAATCCGTTTTAGAAGTGATGGAAACCGAGAAACTTTTAAAATCGAAAGCTACTGTGGATCTGGTTCCTCACGGAGTGAATATTTTAGCTTCGGTTGGAGGTGGCGCATCCGCAACTCCCACACTACCTCCTCCATTGTAACTAGCTGATGTGGTCCTGAGCCTGAGCGTGCTGTCGTTTGGAGACGCCCCCCGCGTAGTATGCCTTCTTTTATGGAGGGCCCCGCGTCTCGCGGTCCAGCTAGCATGACCCACGTTTCAGGCTAGCTGGAATGCGAGACGCGGGCCCTCAGAATTACATCAGTCCGCCGAAAGCAGGCTTATATTTTCTAAGCCTGCTTTGTTTAATGAATCTAAAAGTGTCACCAATTCGTGGTGATGACTTTGGTTTTCGGCGACCACGATTAAATATTGATCCGGATCCAAATCGGCTAAGTGATTGAAGTATTTTTCCAGATATGAAAGGGATATTTGCTGATTATCTAGAGTGTAGAATCCGTTTCGGACTCCAATTTGAGTAGGCAGCTCACGCGGAACTGTATCTATATCATCTCCTTTAGGCCGCCAGACCGACATTTGGGACATTCGGTCGGGAACCTCGAAGGTCAGTACAAAATAGATCAACATCTGAAAGACCACGTCGATCATGGGAGTCATCGCAATAGAGTCATCACACTGATTACGGGTTTTACGATCTTGAATACGGCGCGTAGCAGGTATCATGTAGTCCTCCGTTGATGGGTTGGAGGAAGTTACCCGGCTAGTGGCTCAAAAGTTTAGAGCTTTGTTCGGACTTTCTTCTACTCAGACGAAAGCAGGCTGATACTTTCCAAACCGGCTTTATTGAGTAAGTTCAATACCGCGACCAAATGTTTATGTTTGCTGTCGGCAGTTGCGACCACAATCATGTTTTGGCCAGGATTCAAATCAGCTAGACGGTTAAAGGTCTTCTCTAAGGTTTGAAGGCTCACTCGGGTATCGTTCAGGGCATAGTAACCATCATAAACTGTGATCCGCATAGGATCGAACTCGGGTTGGTCTTTAGATGCGGACTGACCCGCAGGACGCCATACCTGCATTTGCGACATTTTATCCGGGATTTCAAAGGTCAATACGAAATAGATCAACATTTGGAAGACCACGTCAATCATCGGCGTCATTGGAACATCTTCCACTTGGCGCTTGGTGCTGCGAACCCGTCTGGACTTTTTACGTTTACTCACTGCATTAAACCTTTATCTTATTTCGATTTTTCAATCAAACCGATGATATTAATCTTATAGAGACCTTCCGAGGAACAGATATCCATAATCCGTTTAATATCCCGATGCTCGGTTTCCGCATCCCCGTAAATCATAACCGGAACTTCCTGTCCGTAACGCTTCACGGTTGCACGGATGGCCATTCGAAACTGGTCAGGAGCAAAAATTGCGGTTCCCAGTTTGATGTCTCCATTACGCATGACTTGCGGATAAACCGTTGCCGGCTCGAATTCTTTAATTTCTCTCGCATTTTTAGCATCAGGAATATCGATATTAACTGTATCAAATTTTTCCCGTTCCAAGTCTAACGTGAACACGAAGAAAATAATCATCTGAAAGACGATATCAATCATCGGTGTCAGGTTTACGGCTTCTATGCTATGATGTTTCATGGAAAATTCAGGTGTGGATTATTCGCCAACGACTTCCACATTACGGAGGATCTTAATTTCTTCGAGCGTATGCATTTCCATGGTGATAATAATCGTGGACGCACAGTTTCGGAAATAATAAAAGAAGGCCAAAGCAGGAATCGCAATGAACAGACCAAACGCGGTGGTCCAAAGAGCTTGCGAAATACTTAGCGCCAGCGCACCGCCACCCGCGGCTCCGGCATTTGCCAAGCCAGCGAAAGCTTGGATCATACCTTGTACAGTACCCAACAGCCCCAACATGGGAGCGAGGTTACCAACAACATTCAAATAGTTAACCCGCTGCATCAGACGCTCTTCTTCCATGGCCGCGGCAACCGAAACGGCATCTTGAATGGTATCAAACCCTTCTTCAACGTTAGAAAAACCAGCGGAAAGAATATTTGAAACGGGGCATGGCTCTTCTTCGCAGTGTTGGAGAGCTTTCATTACATCACCCTGCTCCATGGCCGTTTGAACATTGGTGACCAATGTCGGGGGCATCACTTTGTTTACACGAACCGTGAGAAAGGCATCCACAATCAAAGCCACACAGGCAATAGACGTAAAGAAGATAGACAACCATAAAATAATTCCAAGGGCACCACCCGCGGTCACCACATTAAAGAATGAGGGACTACTCGAGTCTGTCGTAACGGTTATCGACCCTGCCGCAGGGCCAGCCTCTTCGGCAACCTCTTGAGCAAATCCTGCCATACCCACATAAAGTGTAGTTACTGCTAGCGCTAAAATCCATCCGGTTTTTTTCAACATCATATTCTCCTGGTATTCTCTCTACGGGTTTTCGTATTTAAAAGGTCTCAGCTTCCAATTTTTAAGGAAAATTCGCTGTTTGGATACGTTTCCTTTAGCAAGGTAGTATATTTGCGCAAGCGTCCGGTGTCCCCTATTTTGGCAAAAGCATTTGCAGTCTTGTACAGAGCTTCGGCACCTAATTCGGGATTATCTCCAAAAAAGTAGTTTACCCTAAGGTAATCGAGGACGGCAGACTGGAAATCTTTACGACTGGCTTTTAGGTCACCTCTAACCAATAAGGCACGTGCTTTTCTCAAAGGCTCATTCTGTCCTTTAATGATCTCGGTCAATTCATCCTCTAATCCTACAACATCACTACTCTTGACTTTTACGTCCCACTGCACTTTTTCCAAAAACGGAAATAAGGAGATCATGTTATCGCCATAACGACGGCCCAAACTGTCTAAAGTGCGTTTGGCCTGAAGATGCTCCCCGGCTCCCAATTGAATCACAGCGAGTTTTTCCCCAGCAAATGCATCCCAACTTTGGTACTTCGAACTACTTAGAATTTTGGTGAGTACTTTAGTCGCCTCATCATTCTTACCCTCATTCATGAGTGCCTGTGCCTGATCGATTCCGGCGGGTTTAATTCCAACAGCCTGTACATACTTATCTTTCGGGATGTCACGCGGTTCCCCACCAATGGTCACCACTAAGGACCCGTCCGGACGAACCAGAATCTTTTCCACCTGTACGCGGTTTCCTCCGGGAACAACCACGTAGGCTTGGCCCCAAACAAAAGCAGGAAGCACTGTAATTGCGAGTAGCATCGCAAGTCGTTTTAAGCATGTAGTAGATCGTTTCATAAAGTAGGACTCCTTATTCTTCTTCTGGGGCTTGACCAATCGCGCGAATGTTGAGACTCCGCATCTCGCTAGCCGCCTTATCCATAGGGAAATTGCTAAGGTATTGATCAGTCAATTCGATGACCAAATTCCAACGGTTTTGGTTACCTAATTTAATTTCAGCTTGAGCTTGTTCGAGTGCAAGACGAATCGCTTCACGAACCAAAGCACCCAGTTCTTCCGAATCTGTTTGGGTTAGTCCAGCTCCATACCATTTTGCAAGAGCAGCTCCCGCATCCCCTTCAGCCATAAAGACATGACCCAGTGCGATGTCTAACTTAGCTTTACCCACTTTATCGGGCCGGCTTCTCAGAATCCGAGATACCGCAAGTAAGGCTTCTCTGGCCTTCGCAGGTTCTGGCGGATCTTTCATCAAATACAGCTCCGAAAGTGAAACACCTGCGTCCATGACCAAGGTAGATGTCGGATAGTCGTCTATCAAGATTTGGAAAGACTCTGAAGCAGCGTCCAAGTCTCCAGCCCCCATCGATGATTGGCCCATCCCATTAAGCGCACGTTGCCTCGTGGAGGCATCGTCTTTCGTACGGGGGCTTGCCAGCACCAGTTTGAAGCAGTCCATAGCTTCGACCCATTGCTCGTTTTCGAGCATTAATTTTGCGGCTTGATAAATTTTTTCGATCTCGAAGGATTCGGGTTGTGCCACCATGCGTTGAACAGCCTCTTGAGCTACCTGAATCTGACCTTCTTCAAGTGCGGCTTTCATCAACGAATACAGCGCATCTTTGCCTGCTTCGGAGTTAGGATACTTCTTGGCAAGCTCGTCAAAGGTCTTGGTCGCTTGATCAAATTGACCTTGTTGCAGATATAAGCGGCCCAAATTATACATCACGTCTGCCGCTTGTTCCGTATCAGGGTATTCCTTCAAGAAGGAATTCAATTCTTTTGCCGCCTGAGCACGAAGCTCATCACTTTTTTCCCGACTTGCGGAGCGAAGAAGAACCTGTCCAATTCGGTATCGAACGTTCTTAAGGAAGTCCAACGTCTGTTCCCGGTTTCCATCCTCGTAAAAGACACTGTCCTGATCTTCCAGTTGGGTGCGAAGTTCGGTAAGTTCCTGGATAGCTTGTTTTTCTAATTCAGGATCAGCTGCAGATAATTTACTGTCCGCAATTCGTAATCGAGCAAAAGCAGCCTGTAAAGGGTCTCTTGCTTGGTCTCGAACCTGTTCATAGGCTTTGATCGCCTCCGCATAATTCTCGGATTTCAGTGCCTCTTCGGCCCTTAGCCGAAGCACACTTACTGCGAAATTACTTTCAGGATACTTTTCAAGAATATCCGAATATACATCCTGAGCTAAGCCCTGTTCCCCTCGTTCCGAAGCGGCCTTGCCTATCTTAAATAACATCCCAGGGGCACTGGGGTGACTAGGGAAATTACGACCAAAATCACCGAGCACCTGTTCCACTCCGATGAGGTTCTCATCATCCGCCATTTTTTTACCCACCCGCAACATGATGCGGGCTGCATTACTATCATCTACAAAGGTCTCTGCGACTTGACTGGTGAGCGCCATCAATTCCCAGTCCTGATTTTGGCTAATCCAAATCCGACTTAAGGTATCCAGCGCGGTTAAGGTATATTTGGTATTAGGGTAGCTCCGCAAACCGGAGAGTAGCTTCTTTTCTGCAGCGTCAAGTTGTTCATCCTGATACAATTTTTTAGCCAAATCCAACTCACGGTTGAACATAAGTTCAGCAAACCTTGGTGTAACATCGCCAATTTTAGGTTCTCTCCCGGTAATCCCCGCAACCCACTTTTTTAAGTCTTCAAAAGCTAACGCAGAGCGGTCTGCATATTCATTCCCTTCGTATTTCAGGAAGGTATTGTAGAAATTGCCCAACGCTTGTACCGCAGCTTTTTTAAATGCGACGTCATCCTTACGTTCATTCGCTTTTTTGGCCTGGTCCCACTGAATTTTCCCCTCGACATAGCGCATGATGGCGCGGGGGTACTCCGACTTAGGCACGCCAGCTTCCTCTAAGGATTTCTCCATGGCAATGGCCTGTCGCTTTGACTGCGATAAGGTGGACAAGGCTTCTTCAGGCTTCCCTTCAATGAAGAGAATCCACGCTTTAGCTCCAATTCCCATGAAAAAATAGTTATCGCTCCCGCCCCAAAGCAATTCATCTGCATAGATCGTAGCCGCTTTAAGAGATCCCTCTCGGGTTTTTCCACTTTGGGTCAGTGCCTGATCAATCCGGTTTTGCGAGGCCATCATCTGAAATTTTCGTTTCAAATAATCATCATCCGAGGTTTTAATAACCAAAGATAATACCTTATCCGCATCATCAAATTTATTCTGGCCTTGCAAAATTAGCGCCAAGCGCAATCCGGCACTGGCAAAATAACGGAGGACATCCGGATCGGTAATTTCTTTACCTTCATTGAGCTTCAAGAACTCCTGATAGCGCGTCATGGCCTGTTCACTGTTCCCCATGGCATCAAAGGTCATGGCGAGCTGAAGAAGCATTGCTTGGGCCTTTAAATCACTTGCAAGGGTTTTATTGGCAAGGATATCTTCGACTTCTTTGGTTTTTCCCTGACGCAAGAGGGTGCTGACCTGAACCACTTCAATGCGGTCAGTTAACTCTGGGAAGGTGTCCCTCGCTTCGGTAATGGCTAGGTTAGCATAATCAAACAACCCTTCATTCAGGAGATGCGCAATAAAATCTGCTTCGTAATCAAATGGGTCTTTGGGACGAACGGCCGCTTCTGCACCATCTTCTGTTTTGGCAACGGCCTCTTGAGCGTAACAGGCACCGTTTAAAAGCATCCATGAAATGCCAGCGCATAGCCCGCATCTAAAGCAACGTTTTAATATCATATCAGAAAATTCGGGCATAGTTAGGAAGGAAGACCATTAAGGAGCAGAGGTTAACTTGTAGACTAAGTCATAGAAGCTCGTCAACTGTGTATATGGTGAAAAGTAAAAAAAATACCTTAACCGAGACGACGTTCTACTTCATTCCAATTCACAATTTTCCACCAATTGGAAATATAATCACTTCGGCGATTTTGATAATGTAGGTAGTAGGCATGCTCCCAAACGTCCAAACCTAAGAGGGGCTTACCTAAATGTTCTTCTTTCACTACCGACGTCATCAAGGGGTTATCTTGATTGGAAGTTGAGGTAACCACCAGCTTCCCATCACTCTCCCGAACGATCAACCACGCCCAGCCACTACCAAATACCGACCCGGCTGATTTAGAAAACGCCTCTTGAAAAGCGGATAAAGACCCAAAGTCCTGATTGATTTTAGCGGCGAGGGCCCCTTGAGGAAGCCCCCCACCCTCTTTATTTGCAGGCGCCATGCTCTCCCAGAAAAGATTGTGATTATATACGCCTCCCCCATTATTCCGCACGGAAGTTTGTACCGGAGCAGGAACCTCATCCAGCTTCTTGAATAGGTCTTCCAAACTGGGAGTTCCAGAAACGCTTTTCATGGCTGCGTTTAACTTACGAACATAGCCCGCGTGATGTTTACCATAATGAATCTGCATCGTCTTTGTATCGATCGCAGGTTCTAAGGCATTTGTAGCATAAGGAAGATCGGGCAAAGTGAAAGCACCCGGCAGGGAGGCCGTTTCGGCGCGGGTTAGCAGTCCAGGAGCCACAGCAGCTGCGGCACCTAATAGAGCGGTATGTTTTAGTGCATCTCGACGTGTCATGTTCATAAGCAGAGGGTCTCCAATCGTTTATCGTGAAGTAAAGAGTGTACGTTCGTTCCAGTTGATTGTCAACGGATTCAAGACGCTCTAGCTTTTTGAAAGCACATCTCGGAATTGGTCAGGTCGGAAGCGACATCGGGATCGGAAACTACAAGCATTGAGTTTCAGCCAGCAGAGGCTTCAGGTCGGTGGGGTTTCACAGCTAAAATCTTCCGAAAGGATAGTAGTTCGATCCCGATGCCGATAGTTACCAATTTTGAGGAGCGCCTCCTGCCTGATAGATATCCGTAAGCAAAAGATCATTCAATTCACCCGCAACCGGACCTACAGGTAACGGTGTCCCATTCATTTCCACGACTTGGGTCACATAGGCGGTGGTTCCTGCAATGATCACTTCCGCTAAATCAAAAAGATCCTCCGGCTTTAGAGGCAATTCGATAACCTTTCTACCACCTGCTATCGCGAGCTCGACCACACGTTTCAGCGTAGTTCCGGGCAGGTGATGGGTGCTAGGCGGAACCACTAAGGTTCCATCTTTCCGGAGACCTGCGATATTCTCGGTTGCGCTCTCTGTCAAATATCCTTGCTCATCTACCCCCAAAGCAAAATGAACCCCTGCGGCATTGGCCTCCGCCTTCATTAAGGCATTGGGAATGTAGTTACAGGTTTTAACTCTAGCCAAGCCGCCTGACTTGGGTGGAAGTACACTCAGAATTACTTTCGCTCCGTCAGGATATCGTTCCATAAAAGGCGGGGGCGCTTTGTAGACAATCACATAAAGGGATGCTTTTTTACATTCTGCCGGATCCACCGAAAAACCACCGAGCCCTCGACCAACCAAGACCTTGGCTAAGGCACGCTCTTCGGCAGCGACCTCAAAGCAGTCGTCGATGACCTGCTCCAAGCGTGCTCTCTCCAGGGGAACGTTAATCTGAATCGTAGCTGCCGAAGCCCATAAACGCTCCATGTGAGCCTTTAGGTTATACACTCGCCCCCCCTCAAACAGCAAGGTTTCAAAAACGCCGTCCCCTCGGTGAACCAAATGATCCTCAACCGGAATCTGCATACAGCGCACATCTGACACCATCGCTCCGGTTAAGCTACTGTACATCACCCGCGCTTTTGCGGATGCCGGATTCATGGGCGTACGGAGAGCCTGACTGTATTCTTCGAAAGACCAATAAGGGGTTTGCATATCTTCAACGACCTACGGCGAATGCCCTGAAAAAACAAGTCCGTATTCTTTCCACAGAAAAAACCATCAAAACAATATTGACCCCAACAAAAAGTCGTGTATGTAACGTCCTCCTTCTTACAGACGCCCCCATCGTCTAGAGGCCTAGGACACCGGGTTTTCATCCCGGCAACAGGGGTTCGAGTCCCCTTGGGGGTGCCATTTAGTACAAACGCGAATGTTTCACTAACTGACGCGCCGACTCTCTTTTAAATTGAGTCTGTAAGAAGACGATAGCAACAAAACAGCTTTTCTACTGAATTGCGTGCCAAGTAGTGAAACGCTCACCCTTCCAATAAATGGTCCTGAATTAGTTCAGAGCATCCTCGTTCACGAGGTTTCATGCTAGGCTTTCAAGCCGATAGTCTTTTCAGAACCCATGAAACTCCCCTACGGCGTTTACGACCTCAAGTCCCAAAAGGATCACAAGCTCTACATCGGTTTCAGCAGTAACCTCAAAGAGCAAAGGCTGGTTTAGTTCAGAGTTCCCCCGTTGAGGGTCTGTTGATTTATTCAACCGCGGATTAACGCAAATTGACACAGATACATTTACTATGCATATTTTAGTTACTCCTAATTAATTATCTGCGCAAATCGGCGTGCATCTGCGGTTAAACATACATACCCCCAATAAATCAACAGCCCCTTGACGGGGTTTGGATCAGAGGCTTTTAAGCCGATGGACGATTCAGACTTTCTATTTCCGGAACCCGGGAACCTAAAGGCTCCCTTTTTAATCCTCGTAAACGAAGGTACTCCGAACTATTTCAGCAAGGCCTGATTCGCTTTCGCCACCCGTACCCGTTCTTTTAGGTCGTCTTCGGAAGGCCTGTTTACAAGTCCAGTGAAGATTAGACTCAGGTAAGCAAGTAGAAAAAAGCTAATCGGGGGTACATCGAAGCGTCCGCACCTGGCGCCTGTCCTGCAGTATTTTCAGCATTTTCAGCATTTTTTGTGTCGTTTCAGGTTTCTCTTTCGAGATGTCGTGCTGTTCGCCCAGATCGTTTTTCAGATCGAAAAGCTCCAAGGTTCCGTTCTCGAAATACTCGATCAGCGAAATCGGCTTCGCCTGCGGATTCAATAATTTATCCAACTTCAATCGCCAATTTAAGCGCAACAAAGAACTCTCTCCTAAAGCCTTTCGTACGCAGTGGGACAAGTTGCCCAGGAAAGTCTAAAGTGGAGTTCAACAAACGCGATCGACCCGGTATTTTATACGTTGCCTGCCTTTTTATATTTCCTGGGTAGGGCTGGCTCGACGAGCCGGCCACAAAGTTCTTCCAACCCTGAGCGTTACCGGAGCCGCGAAAGCGGAAACGGTATACGCGCCTATTGGTATTCCAATCCTGAAGCTTACAGAGCAAGTGTGTGGTTCCCTTCCCTACCCTTGCGTATCCGCCACGGGTTGGGGTTTGGGTAGGGCTGGTTCGATGAACCCGCCACAAAGCTCTTCCAATCCTGAAGCTTGCAGAGCAAGCGTGTCGTTCCCAGCCCCCAAGTAAATATGTCCAGTATATTTATGAATTTACTGGACAAAACTCACCTAACATCACCCCACAAAAACTCTTATGGAAGCCTCAGGGCCGCCCCATTTATCTTTATAGTCCGGGCAGGCTATAGCGGCTTGCTCTTGCCCCAATCAAGGTCGAGCCAATCGTGCTTCCACTAGAAGCGAATAACAGCCCACAAAAACGCGTCTAAGCAGGGTTTTCGTTCGTTTTTTTCTGCGTAAGTCGTTCTCCACCTAAAGAAACCTGTGGCCAGCCCCCGCCATCCTTGTGCTGACCGATCCGATTTTTGTGTGATCTATTACTCAACCCCATTATTGGGGCTATGTCATGATTGCCACTTCGCTTCTTTTCGAGAATACGAAAAGCACTTTAGGAATACCTCAGGTCTGCAAACAGAGATTGGCCTTGCCATTTTACTCAAAACAAGACATATTGTCTCCAGATAAATATAAGTGGAGGCAAGTTGTCTTTCGCGTGATGAAAACAAATCCAATAGATATTTTTAAAAAGAGTGGAGGGCAACTCCGCATGAGCGATGCGACTAAACACGGAATTAGCCGCTATATGCTCTATTCTCTTCTAGACCGGGGCGTTATTGAACGAATAAGTCGGGGAACGTATCGTCTGACAGATCTGCCGCCGATTAGTAATCCCGACCTAACGACCGTTTCCCTGCGTTATCCAAATTCTGTCATCTGTCTGATATCCGCACTCTCATTCCATCAAATCACCACTCAAATTCCACATGAAATATCTATAGCAGTTTCCCGAAACTCTCGTCCGCCATCACTAGATTATCCACCTCTCCATGTTCATCGATTTTCTGATCAGGCGTTTCATGCAGGTATTGAGAAACATCAAATTGATGGGATTACGGTAAAGGTTTACAGTCCTGAAAAAACACTGGCAGACAGCTTTAAATTTCGGAAGCAAATCGGAATGGACGTCGTACTGGAGGCGCTTAAACTCTACAAAGTTAGAATGAAATTTGATCACCAAAAGATTCTTGAATACGCGCGACTCTGCCGGGTTGATAAAATCATTTCCCCTTACCTTGAAGCCAATATATGAACCCTGCCAAAAGTATCTCTGAGTCCGTCAGACAACGCATTCTCAATAAATCCAAAGCGGACAAAAGACCCTTTATGGAGCTCCTTCAATACTATGCTATGGAGCGGTTCCTTTATCGACTGACTCAGTCCTCATACGCTCAGTCCTATGTTTTAAAAGGAGCTCTTATGCTCCGCGCATGGAAGTCGCCGGAATTCAGACCGACTATGGATATTGATCTGCTGGGCATAACCGGAAACGATGAAGCAAACATTGTTGCACAAGTCCGAAATATTCTTGCGGTTGAAACCACGCCGGATGGATTGACCTTTGATGCGAATAGTATACGCATTGAACGAATTACTGAAGATGCCGAATACGAAGGAATCAATGTCAGGTTTCTCGGGTTCTTGGGAACAGCCAGAATCAGCATGCAAATTGACATTGGTTTTGGAGATGTTGTGTACCCTGAACCACAGAAGGAAGAGCTGCCTTGCGTTCTGGATTTCCCCGCAACTTCCCTTTTTTGCTACAGTCGCGAAAGTGCTGTTGCCGAAAAATTTGATGCCATGATACAACATGGTTCATTGAACAGCCGCATGAAGGACTTTTATGACATCTGGCTTCTTTCGCGTCAGTTCCGCTTTGATCTACCTGCTCTGTCAGAGGCTATCCGTCTCACATTCAAGCAACGCGGGACAGAGCTGAAACAGCCCCTCATAGCTTTTTCATCTGAATTTATATCTTCCCGTCAAGACATCTGGGCCTCCTTCCATAAACGGTTAAAGCAAGAGGATGTTCCTGCATCCTTTGCTGATGTTGTGAGTGAAGTTGAAGAGTTTTTAACGCCGGTTATCGACGGATCTTCTGGTGAGGCGATCTGGCTCCCAGCTGGACCATGGTCTTAAGTTCGGAAAAGGGGTCCGCTTAATTCGTCATCTCGGTTTACAGATCACACAATATCCCGGCTGACGCTGTGCTTACCAGGGTCTTACGAGAATCAAAAATTTTGACAGGATAACAGGATCGGCTGGATTTTTATAATAGGGAGACTAGATCCCATCAATCGAAGCTTCTTCATGTTAAAATGCTTATTTTATTGGGTTTTCCATAGTGCGGTCAGGAGCGCTATGATGAACAAATGCTCATGATCAACTGGATTTTTCCTGTCCATCCTGTTATCCGGTCAAGAAATTTTCTCAGCACCTCTCTGCTCCTCCACCCCGATACATCGGGGGGCCGGCCCTTACTCCTTAATGAACTTACGATACCGCGTATTCATCTCATCCACTGAGGGAGTCTCGCCCAGGGTGATGCGGATGCGATATTTCAGCGTTAACGTCTCACCCTGCTTTATTTCCGTCTCTACAAAACACCCGAAACGGCCGTAATCGCGATAAGCCGAATAGATGGCACCCTTGGGATTGTCCGGGTGGTTCATATGCTGAACCGTATATTTTTCGCCTCTCAGATCATAGGTTTCAGCTACCCAGGGCAGGTCCTTGTCTTTCTTAGGATCGATACCCGCCTGGTTAAAAAGGTATTTGGCAGACTTGTTTTCAAAGACGTCCTGATGCGGACGATATTGGAATCCGGCATGCTCCGGATCGCCCGCGAGCGTTACATCACCCTCTATCGCCTTGAGTTTGGATTCGAAGTCCATAAGAAGATGCGCATCATCCGTATGATAGACTGTGACTGTGCGGATCTCTTCGATGCACTGGGGCTCGCCGCCTTTCATGAACCAGTCGATCTGAGTGGAGAGCACGCTCTTAGCTTGGTCGGCTTCCTGAACTAGGATCTTATTATGCTTCTGAACTGCGCCTCCCCCCATGTGCCAGAGGTCGCTATTGACACCGTTGCAAGCGACCTTGTTCCATCCAAGAAAAATGCCCCGATGGTGAGTATATTTATGACCCGCCCCCTTCGTGATGGTGTCCTCTCCGGTTTCATCCATCACGTGGTAATAAACCTTAAAGGTTTCGAGGGCCTTATCTTTGCTAGAGTTGTCAAATTCGTACATATATCGCAATCGCGCTTTGCCCTCTTGCATCACATCAATATGCTTCCCCTTGACCTCTTTAAAGTCATCCGCATGGGTCACTACGGATATCGTCATTACACAAATGAACATAAGGGCAGCTCTGAAAAGACACTTTTGACGGCGCGGGTTAGGGTGTTTCGTATTGTTCATAATGAATTGATCCTGGTCTACTTTGATCCGGTTTTCGAATGGTTGGAGTGACTGATTTTTAGATTTGATTGCTTCGGGTTGACCCTGATGTTGCGAAAATGAACTTCGCCTTGTCTGGTCTTACAGGCGGTAGAACTCTTCCCAACCTTTGCGTGGCACGGGGTCGAGTAGCGTATTGGCCGCTTTGTTGTTGGTGATCTGCTTTCGCGTGCGGTCAAATTCCAGTTCGCCGCCGAAGCGTTGCGAGAGCACACCGAGGTTGAATACCTGGGTCAGTTCGCCGCTGACACTGAAAGGAGAGCGTGTTTCTTCTTCGCCCTTACAAGCGAGCAGGAAGTTGGCGTAGTGGTTGGAGTTCTTTTGTGAGAACTTTGGGAGTGTGTCCCGCATCGATTTGTATTTTTCGCGGGGGACGATTTTGAGTGGGCTACCGTGGGAGTTGCCCTGGAAAACGAGTTCCTTGCTGTAGAGCATTTTGCCGGGTTGAGTGGGTGTTGTGGGGCCGTGCGCGGCTTCGCCGGTTTCCTTGTCGGTGACTGGCTCACTGTATTCGGCTTCCAGTTGTGGCTTGTTGTTGACGCCGTCATACCAAGTGACTGCGCAGGCTGGCATGCCGCGTCCGCGTTCGGGGAAGTCAAATTTGATGGTGAAGGATTCGGGGTAAATTAGATCGCTATTGTTGACGCCATCGCGGTGGACGGCGGTGATCTTTTCCGGGAGGCCGAGCTTTAAGAAGCGGTGGCTGGTGTCGAGGAGGTGTGGCCCCCAGTCGCCGAAGCAACCGCTGCCGTAGTCATACCAGCTGCGCCAATTCCCAGGGCGGAGATTTTGGAGAAAGGCGGGTATGTTAATAGCAGCCGTGTTAGGTCTAAAGCTAGCATCTTTTTCTGCCCAGAAGTAGCTAGCAATAACCGCGGGTGGAATGGTACCCAACCCGACTATGTTCCCGTAAACCGGTTGAATGCAAAGAAAGGATCACAGGGTGTCTTCGCGCGCCAGGCTTGGCAAGCCTCCGTACGGTCCTTAAGTCTCAGTCAGGTCAAGTCCCCATCAAGTCTCCTCATGATCGCGGATGCTTGCGACGGCAGTGACGTTTTCCAACCAGGGTTTGCATTCGCTTATGATATCACCCCCGCCACTGTTTCTGACCCTCTCCCCGTATCCCATCTGGCACCCAGACATGGTTATAAAGGCCCTAAGAAGGGTAGATTTGGTGCTTTATTCTGCGATGGTCATGTCGAAGCCTTTTCGATCGCGGACCCACGTCTACAGGATCAGGATTTTTGTGATGATTTAGTTATACCCTTTTAACATGGCAAGGAAGGGGCGAAGGGTACAATATTTGGGCGATTTCCGGAAAAAATGAGAAATTACGTGGGGGCCCATTTACGGTGGGTCTAAAGTAAGCACTTTTGGCGTATCTAAGAAATTTGGAGAGCGCACGCGAAGGGAGGCACGATCACGCGTTCCGCAGCTGGCAGATATTCTCAATCAACTTTGTCCGGTTACTTGGGAAAGCAACGATGAATTATCCGCTGTTCAAGGTTTCTCCATTCTCCCCTACAACTAATTTTACTAATCTTGGAACGTCATGGAACCAAATCAACCGTGTTGTAGATATTGATGTAGGTTAGTCACTTTTGGGAATCCGATGAGGCATCGCTCATGACTTAACCCAAGTTCTTTACCTGATAAGCTACCGTCTCCGCAACCCCATCCTCAAGGGTCGTAAACGGCTTGGTATAGCCCGCTTGGTGGAGTTTGCCCATCTCGGCTTGGGTGTAGTACTGATACTTCGGCTGCAAATGCGCCGGCATGTCGATAAATTCGATTTTCGGATCTTTGTCCAAGGCTTTGTACACCGCATTGGTTAGATCCAACCAACTCCGTGCCTGTCCAGTTCCGCAATTATACAGCCCACCGGGATTTTCGGGATCGGCTAGCCACAAAGTTACATCCACCGCATCTTTCACAAACACAAAATCGCGGAGCTGCATGCCATCTTCATAGTCGGGACGGTGACTGCGGAAAAGCTTCACATCTCCGCTCTCCTGAATCTGTTCAAAGGATTTATACACCACCGAGCGCATATCTCCCTTGTGCTCTTCATGGGGACCATAGACATTAAAGTATTTCAACCCGGCAATTTGATCCAAGAGGCCATTTTTTAAGGCCCATAAATCAAACAGGTGTTTGGAATAGCCGTACATATTCAGAGGTGAAAACCCTGGAGTCTTGTCATCCGCGTCCGAGTACCCTTCATCCCCATTTCCATAAGTGGCCGCAGAGGAGGCATACACGAAGCGTACGTCTTGCTCTAGACACCACTGACACAAATCTCGGGTGGTACGGTAATTGTTATCCAACAAATAATCTGCATCGGTTTCGGTCGTCGCACTACAGGCGCCCAAATGAATCAAGGCTTTTATGCCCTTCCCGGATGCTCCATCCAGAACGCTTTGACGAAAGGTTTCCGGTTCCCAAATATCCTCGTACTGAAGTCCGACTAGATTTTTCCACTTTTCGGTGGTGCCGAGCTCATCGACGAGAAGGAGATCGGTCTCACCACGCGCATTAAGTTCTGCAACCAAGTTGCGCCCGATGAACCCTGCGGCTCCAGTGATAATGTAAGAGAAGGTATTCATGGTTGGGAGCTGGGAGATGGGAGTTAGAAGATCGAAGAGTGGAGATGGAAGATAGGAAGTTGCGTTTGGAGTTTAAAGCGAAATCACAGGTTTTCCGTGACCCCGACCTTCTAACTCCCATCTTCCAACTCCTACACGCGAAGCGTATTACGCAATTTTGCGCTGATCGATTTCATCCACCATACCAACCAGACAGCTTTGAACCATTGGCTTGGTGATCCGGTGAGTGTTCTTCGCACCTTTGTTCATGGGGGTCTCATACATGATGTCTAACATCACTCGCTCAAGAATAGCACGTAAGCCACGGGCACCGGTCCCACGTTTATGAGCGACTTTTGCAATTTCAGCTAAGGCGGTATCAGTGAAACTCAATTCGACGCCATCCATAGACATAAGTTTAGCATACTGCTTAATCATAGCGTTCTTAGGCTGGGTCAGAATATGAATCAAATCCTGCACGCATAGTTCATTCAAAACCGCGACGACAGGTAAGCGACCAACGAATTCAGGAATTAAACCAAATTTGACCAAATCGTGCGGGTCTACAACCGTATCACTGGTGAGACCCACAGTTTCACTTGCCACAGTATTGTAGCCCATGACCCCTTTCCCACGACGACGTTTTACGACTTCGTCCAACCCGTTGAATGCGCCTCCGCATATAAACAAAATCTTCTCAGTGTTCACCTTGAGGTATTCCTGCTGAGGATGTTTGCGTCCACCTTGGGGAGGCACATTGGCAATGGTGCCTTCCAGAATTTTCAATAAGGCTTGTTGAACCCCTTCACCGGATACATCACGCGTGATCGACACATTTTCCGTGCGACGGCCAATCTTATCGATTTCGTCTACGTAAATAATACCGCGCTCGGCTTGTTCGACATTAAAATCGGCTGATTGAAGTAATCGGAGTAGAATATTTTCAACGTCTTCACCGACATAACCGGCTTCGGTCAGGGTGGTAGCATCAACAATACAGAAAGGTACATCCAAAAAACGAGCCAAGGTTTTCGCCAGATAGGTTTTCCCGCTTCCGGTTGGACCCACCATCAGGATATTACTCTTTTCGATCTCAACATCGGCTAGCTCTGGATTCGCCGATTTGCCTTCGCGATCGACATCCTTTAGCCGTTTGTAATGATTATGAACCGCGACCGCCAAAATCTTTTTAGCGTATTCTTGCCCCACCACATGCTCATCCAACATTTTTACAATGTCATGAGGCTTTGGTACATTTATTTTTGCTGGAGGCTCAACGCTTTCGACGCTTTCGCGTTCAATGAGCGAGTTGCATAAGGTCACACATTGGTCACAGATCTGGACGCCGGGCCCGGCAATTAGACGGTCGACTTCCTGTTGAGATTTCCCGCAAAAGGAACAGCGTGGATCTTCAGTTGTTGATGAGGCCATAGGGACTCCTTAAGGTTTTGGAACGTGCTTGGAGATCACTTCGTCTACTAATCCGTAGGCTTGCGCTTCATCCGCCGAAAGGAAGTTATCCCGTTCGGTGTCGTTTTTAAGATCTTTGACTTTCTTACCGCAGTTTTCAGCCATGATATTATTCAGACGTTCTTTCAAACGTACAATTTCACGGGTGTGAATTTCGATATCGGTTGCCTGACCCTGATACCCGCCCCAAGGCTGGTGAATCATGATTCGGGCGTTGGGAAGCGAGAAGCGTTTTCCTTTAGCTCCAGAGGAAAGCAGAAAGGCACCCATACTTGCGGCTTGACCTACACAATAGGTGCAAATGTCGCATTTAAGAAACTGCATGGTGTCATAAATCCCTAGACCAGCGGTTACAGAACCGCCGGGGGAATTGATGTAAAAATGAATATCCTTCTCAGGATCATCGCTCTGTAAAAATAACAACTGAGCAATCAACAAGTTAGCCACCACATCATTTACCTCGGTTCCGAGGAAAATAATCCGGTCTTTCAACAGACGGGAATAAATATCGTACTGACGTTCCCCGCGGCTGGTCTGTTCGATTACTATAGGGTTGGGAATATAATTTTGTTCGTTCATGAATCCTCTTCGTTGATTTCTGCCGATTTGGTTTTACCGTCGATTACGGCTTCGTCCTGAATCAGCTGAATTACTTTACGGCATACAATGTCTCCCCGCAAATCATCGAGTTGATTATTTTCTTTCAGGGTGCGCTCTAATTCGTCGGGTTGCATGGAATACGCATAGGCCATCATGGTCATTTCACGTTTAAATTCGCTATCCGAAATCTGGATTTCTTCCTTTTCGGCGATTTGCTGAAGGATCAGTCGCAATTGAACCTGACGTTCCGCTTTCGTTTTAGCGGTGGCAAGCAGTTCGTCTTTCTGTTCCATCAGCTTATCTTCAGCGATTCCATTGCGTTGCATCTCACCCGCGATCTGTTGAATCTGCTGCTGAGTGGTTGAAGAAACCAGACTTTCCGGAAGTTCGAAAGAAGTTTTGCCCAACAAATAGGTTTCGATAATTTCACGAAGTTTTCCATCGGCGGCACGATCTTTTTCCGCTTCGAGAGAATCTTCAATCTGCTTACGGAATTCTTTTTCGTTTTCCACTCCGAGGCTTTTGAAGAATTCTTCATCCAACTCAGGAAGTTTGCGAGCACGAATGGCTTTCACTTCCACTGCAAAGGAAACTTCTTTTCCACGGAGTTGTTCCACGACGAAGGTGTCGTCGAAGGTGGTAATAATGGTTTCTTTATCACCAGAAGAAAGTCCGGCTAAGCCAAGGCCAAGTTCAGGAATAAACGCTTCATCGCTGGCCTGAAGCCAGAAGTCTTTGCCTTCGCCCAGCCCTTTGGCTTCGGGAATAGCTTCTTCAAGAGGAGTTCCTTCTAACGTACCCGTGAAATCAATCTGGGCCATGTCACCGCGAGAAATCGGACGATCTTCCACATCTTCAAAGTCGGCACGTTGTTCACGGAGGGATTCGATGCGATCATCCACCTCGGTGTCTTTCACTTCGTCGCGATCGCGAGATAATTCGATTCCTTTATACTCGGGAAGCGTGATTTCAGGATAAACATCCACTACCACAGAGTACGCCAAGGCTTTACCCTCTTCGATCTCAATTTCCTCGTCCATTTCAATGATGTTGATCACCTTCAGGTTATTTTCCTGCAAGGCTTCATGATAGCTCTTTGGAAGTAAATGGTCACGTAAACGCCCTATAATCTCTTTTTTATAGCGAGACATTACCAAATGTTTAGGTGCTTTACCCGGACGGAAACCGGGGATGGCTACGTTTTGTTTGTATGCATCAACCGCGTCATCCATCTCGGCAGTGATCACTTCAACTGGGATTTCGATATTCAATTTACGACGGCAAGCGGAAAGTTCTTCAAGTTCGACATTCATCACGTTTCTCAGGGTTAAATTAGAAAAATTGGGAACGCCTCATCTATGATATGCCCCTGCTTACGTCAACAACGAATCGATATCGACATCGTAATCAACTACAGCAAGTTGGACGGGTTGTACAGCCCGCTTCGCGCAAGCTATGCGCCAGGGCAGACGTAGGCCCTACCTGAAGGGATATGGACCGGCGGCGTCCTGCCGTCACCTGATCCAGCTAGCTGGACCGCGGGACGCGACCCCTTCACAACGAGTCTCCCACCCTCCATAACGTTCATATTACCGATTTCAGGCCTTCCAAGGTCCTGGTCGCAGTTTCCGACCATCGGAATTGCTCCAGCCAGCTTTTCCGTGACTCGGAATCAGTAACGGGCTCTTGAGCCGCAAGGGCTGCTTTAATTTCATCAGCTAAGGATTGATCCGAGTTATGGTCGTAATAGCGGACAAACTCCCCTCCTACCTCCGGAATGGATCCGCAGCGAGTGGTTACAACCGGAACTTCGGCCTGCATAGCTTCGAGCACCGGCAATCCAAAACCTTCATAGAGGCTTGGAAAGACATATAGGTCAGCCTGAGCGTAATGGGAAATCAATTCTTCGCGACTCAAACCGCTTTTCCGAACCACTCTTTGCGGATTTTTTACTTTTTGAAGGGCTTTTTGGACCTCAGGCTCCCCCAAACGCTCTTTTCCAATGAGTACGAGCTGGTGAGGCAGATCGCCCTCGATCAGGGCAAAAGCTCGGATCAACTGATCCACATTTTTATGAGGATAGGTATTTGCGACGCATAAGATGAAGGGCGAGTCCGACGTTCCCGCGGCATCCGTCTTGTCAGGAGAAAAATCCGGAGACGCCGCCAACAGGGTCACCTGAACCTGCTCAGGCTTCGCTTTGGTTAATTTCAAAATCTCATTTTTAGAAAATTGAGAAATGGTGAGTAGTCTTTTTGCTCGTAAACAGGCGATTTGTACAAGAATTTCAGTCGTCCACCTTCCGACAAAGCTCAAATCTTGCGGAAAAGACTTATATTGCATATCCAAAATACTTACGACCTGTGGAGAGGCACACATAAAGGGAGCGGTATATCCGGGCGACCAGAGAACATCCACTCCTGCCTTTTTCACTTTGAACGGAAGTTCGATCTGTTCCCGCAGGATACGCAGCACACGGTTTTGGGCGCTAAACGGGCATGGTATACACTTCCAATTTCCACCCTCAAATTCACTCTTAAGTCTATCGTGGTTATCCTGTTGCGTAAATAGAACCACTTCATGCTCAATGGCGGAATGCTTCCACTCTCGGAGAATCTCAATCAAATAGGTTTCGCTCCCCCCTACCTCGCCAGGGATATAAAAAAGGGTATTGATCCCTATTTTCATGAGCGATGCTTCCGATTCATGAAGGTATAGGCTCCGATGATTCCCCATTTCACAAACCAATGAATAAAGGTTTGTAGGCTGTATTTTCCGGCGTCTTCAGAAGCACAGGTAAATTCTTCTGCAAACTGTTGACGAAAATGTTGTCCGCTGATGGATCCCGGATGCCAACAAAATGCGGCTAAGGCTGGGCGACGTATCCTCTTCCCACTCCCTTGCCTCCATATCCGCAACAAAAATTCATAATCCCAGGCCGCTTTGAGATCACAGCGTAGATTTCCAGCGCTTCTCACAGCACCCGCGCGGAAAAAGCAGGCGGGTTGGGATAAATAGTTGATACACTGAAAAGTAAACCGACATGAAATTGGGTAAAAAAGTTCTTTGAAACCCGTAATGGCTTTACGGATTTCGTCCCCCTGTTCGTTGACAATGGGGCAATGACCGTAACAAAAAGCTTTTTCAGGATACTGTTCTAGAACCTCCATAGCTCTAGGGAGTGCGCCCGGGGCATAGTGATCATCTGCATTCAACCAAGCCAGAACATCTCCGGTAGCCAAGGCAAAGCCTTTATTAATGGCGTCCGCTGGCCCCGCATCGGATTCCGAAATAATGGTATGGATACGGTCTTCATATTCCTTAAGGATTTCAAGAGTTTGATCTTTGCTTGCACCATCCATAACCAAGATTTCAAGATCCAACTCCCTGTGAGTAGGATGGAGAATACTCTCAATGCAATCCCGAATATAAAGTTCGGCATTGTAGCAAGGGATAATGATCGATAGTTTCATATGTAATATTACAGAGCAAAAGTGGAAAAAGGCTAAGGGATTCTTAAAATATCAGTTTTTTTATTTTCAAATTGAACATTTGGCCTCTATAGTGCTCGAAAAACGTATTCTCTACTTAAACTAAAACCAAACTAGGATCTATACATTATGATTAAAACATTCTTTGCCCTCTTTATTGCGGCATCACTCATCACCACCGGTTGTGACCTAAGCTCAGACTCAGCCAATAGCTTGGTAGATGACATTCAAGCCGAAGTTGATGTCCAAGAGGCTTCATCCGAATCCAGCAGTTCTTCAAGCTCATCTTCAACTCCTACAACTTCAGGGGCCGTAAGTGTAGGCGCAGGTGGATTTCTTTGGAAACCTGTCAGTGAGAGTACCGGTAGCCTCGTTATTTTGCTTCCAGCAAGTACACGTGGACGTACACAACAAGTAGCTACAATTTCCGGTGCATTCGGCTCAGAATCAGCTCCTATGCGTCACGAAGTTCACAATGGCGGTCGTCCTCACTTCTATTTCAGTCGACCTGGTGCCGCTTATGGAACCAACATTACAGTTAATGCTCCTTTGACGGATGGATCGGTTTTCTCCATCGTGGTACCCAACGGTGCAGCTCGTTTCGAATAATCATCGGATTAGTTGACTCGTTAAAACCCGGTTCTGCCGGGTTTTTTTGTGTCCGGACGGTTTGAGTATTGCAGAAAGCGAAGAGGTAATGTTAATAAAACAGTATGTCTAAAACCTATCACATCGGTGTTTTACCCGGAGATGGACAAGGCCCATCGGTCATTAAAGCGGCCCAAAAGGTCCTTGAAGCTGTATCCCAAAGTCATTCTTTTTCGGTTGAATTTAAGGAATATCCTTATTCCGGGGCTCATTACCTCGAAACCGGTGAGTTTGTACCTGATCGAGCCTTGGACCAACTAAAAGAACATCCCGCCTTACTTTTTGGAGGCGTGGGACACCCGAACGTAACTCCCGGTCTGCTCTCTAGGAATATTCTGCTTAAAATCGCAGATGCTTTGGATCTATATATTTCGGAGCGGCCCGTCCGCCTCATGCCCGGGGTAAAAAGCTATCTGCGTGCCAAAGATAGCCAAGATATCGATTACGTGATCATCCGGGAACAGTCCGGAGGACTTAATGGCAAAATCGGCGGTTCCATCCTCAAAGGAACTCCAGATGAGATCGCACAGGAAAATTTGGTATATAGTCGATTTCAAGTCGACCGTTGTCTCCGATATGCCTTTGAGCTAGCCTCTTCTGCCAATCGAAAAGGAAAACTGACCCTCTCTAGTAAAAGTAGCTTAAAACCGAATGCCTATGACCTTTGGTCCCGCGCGTTTAAAGAGATGGGCGAAGCCGAATTTCCTCAAATCAAAAGATCCTATATTGAAGTAGACGATATCTGTATGCAATTGGTGCGCTACCCGGAAAGCTTCGATGTGATCGTCACAGGGAACCTCAGCGGTGATATTCTGGCTAATATAGGTGCAATGAGTCAAGGTGGGGCAGGCTATGCGTCAATTGGCAGTCTGCATCCCGGACAGACCGGGATGTTTGGCCCCATGCGAGCGAGTCCGGAATTTTACGAAATTTCGGATAAACAAGCCAACCCCATTTCGGCTATCGGGGCTGCAGCCATGCTACTCCGCTACATCGGCCAAGCTGAAGCGGCCTCGCAAATCGAAGAAGCCATGCTTGTCACTCTCGCCACGGAAGTCATTGGGGAAGGCACCCTCCTCTCCCGCTTTCACACCATGGAAGTGGCGGATATGATTATCAACAAACTACGGTAAGTGGACTTTTGCCGCGAAAGCGAGCGAAAAGTCTTACGTTTCAGAACCCGTGCCTAAACTCACTTCACCGCTATGAAGGATGTGAAGCTTGCCAGAAGAATCTCTTACCAGCAACGCGCCCTGTTCATTTACATCTTCTGCGCTTCCTTCTAATACCTCACCGTTTGGCATTTCTACCCGAATGGTTTTACCCAAGGTATGCGCGCCCTCTCTCCAAGCCTCTAGGATGGGTTGTATCTCCCCTCGCCATGCAAGCGTGAGTTGGGCATCCATTTCTTTAAGAATGGCAATCAGGAGTTCGCTACGACGCCAGGTCTTTCCGGTTTCAGAAGCCAACGAGCAGGCAATATCCCATAATTCTTTAGGAAACCTCTCTCCCGGAGTGTTTACGTTTAACCCTATCCCCAGAATGGCGTACTGAATTCCCTCCATATCCACACTCATTTCGCAAAGGACCCCGCATACTTTTCGATTTCGAATCAACACATCATTCGGCCACTTAATCGCCACATCCTTCACTCCCATGTTTTGCAAAGCCCGGTAGACCGAGGTAGCCGCCAGCAATGGAATAAGCGTCGCTTGCTGCGGAGCAACCGGTGGACGAAGTAATACGGAGAATTGCAAGCAGTCTCCAGCTCGGTTAAACCAAACACGTCCGCGTCGGCCCCGCCCTTCTTCCTGCACTTCTGCAAACACTAAACTTCCCTCGGGCGCGCCCTCCTCTCCTAGCTGTCGGACATCATTGTTGGTCGAGGTCGTAGCCTCTTTGTATTCGTAACGACCCGAAGCAAAACGGGTACCCTCCAAAAAAGGTTGTATAAGATTCGCTTGCAAACCATCAAGATCACGAAGGAGGCGATAGCCTTTTCGGGTACTGGATTCTATTTCGTAGCCCATAGCCAACAAGGATTTGATCTGTTTTGAAATAGCGGTGCGGCTTACTCCACTAGGCTGCCGCAGCACTTCACTGCTCACCCAATCCGATTCCGCGGATCGTAAAAGTTCTATCAAACGAATATTCATGCAGAACGGTCTATTTCACTTTTCCAGTAACTTAAAGCCAGAACCTTCAAATAGAAGCCGAATCCTTATTGTAAACTTATAAATATTTTAGGTTTACAATCAACAGGACGCTGGTTATGGGAAACGCATGAACAAATCCCTCCTCCTTACCTTTTTCGCCTTTTCCGTTATCAGTTATGCTCAAGAATCCACTACGGTGGCGCCTCCCATGGAGGTCTCAGAAAAACCGCTCCTTAGTGTTAAACAAAGCGGACAGGATGTGAGTGTGGCAACCAGCTTGCAATCTCTTCCGGGGGTGGTCGTGCTTTCACAAGGCGAGGCCGTGGGTCAGAGTGATTTAAGTATTCGCGGTTCCAGCTTTTCTGGGGCAGGTTTGAGTATGTTTGGTCTCTCTTTGGGAAATGCGCAAACCGAACATTTTAATGCAGAACTCCCCTTTCCCGCCTGGTGGTTTTCCCGTCCCGAAGTTCTAACCGGCGTCAACCAAGCCGCACAAACCGAAGGTCATTTGACCGGTACGGTTTCCTTGAGTCCCTTACCGCTTCAGGATCAGAGCACCATGACGGTCGGTATCGACAACAAAGACGGATACTGGATCAATGCAGGGGGTCAGAAAGTTAAGCAAAAGGAAGACGGTACTCGAACCGGAGTGGGTGCCTTTGCCGGATTCAGCGAAATTCCCAGTGTCGACTTTGATGACAATGATGTGAAAGTCGCCCGTGGGGGTGCTCAGGTTCAACACGAAACCGATTCGGGTAGAAGCGATTTCATGATTGGGCATCAGGACAAAACCTTTGGGGCCCGTGGATACTATGGCGTAAACGAAGCGCTTAAAGCAGAAGAGCGAACCAAGGACACCTTAATGATCGGTAGCTGGCAGAGTAACGACCCCAGCGATCAATTGTCTGCATCCATCATGCTTCGTCAGTTTGAAGACGATTACAAATTGTGGTTACCCACCTCGCTGTTTAGAAATCAGCACAAGACCCGTTCAGCCGCGACTCAGGTTAGTCGAGTTTTTCTGGTGAATGAAGATGTGACGATTCAGACTCGCTTGGCCGCAGACATTGAAGACATTGATAGTAATGCATTGGGTGATTTTTCACGCTCGCGTGGAACCGCCACCGTGCTTCCTCAGTGGCAAGCATCGGACAAACTTCTGCTCTCCGCCGGAGTCCGTGGGGAACTTCTGGAGGGAGATGCCAATCAACTTTTACCGCTGGCTCGCTTGGACTATGCCCTGCTTGAAAGGGTACAACTTCATGCGGAATTCAGTCAAACCGTTCGGCGCCCCAGTTACACCGAATTGAATTATGAATCCCCGGGAAGTTTAGGCAATTCCGGTCTGGAGCTTCAGGAACAAACCGCCATGGAAGCAGGTATTTCTTGGGAGGCTTCAGAAAAAACCTTGATTCAAGCGGTGGTGTTCAACTATCAAACTTCGGATACCGTGGATTGGATTCGTCCGGATATGGATGCCACCCGTTGGCAGGCCGAAAATATCGGCGATGTAGACACTCTAGGAACGGAGTTGATTTTAACTCAACAGCTTCAGGACACTCTGTTTTTCACCACCAGTTACATGTGGATGGATAAAGATCCGGATGAAGCACCCTATGCCAGTCGCTATACTCTCGATTACGCCCGTCATTTTGTCAGGGTCCAACTGGATTGGACTCCGGTCAATTGGATGCGACTAGAAGTTTCTCAATGGTACCGGGACCAAGTCGAAAATGCCTTACGTACCGAAGGCGGAAACGAACAGTGGCTCACCAACCTTGCCGTTCATTTCCGGATTCCCGAGTGTGAAACCCTACAACTCAGCCTTATGGCCACCAATGCCAGCGACGACGACTACCGGGTCTTTGCCGGACAAAACACCGTCACTCAACGCCGGGTTTCAGCAGCCTTGAGTATGAATTGGTAAACGTCCTCAGCTTAGGAATGAAAAATTGGGATATCTAGGTCACTGGCCCAGAAAATAGGATCAACAAACCTTTAGGTTCGGGATCTGTGGCCTGAAGGCCGACAGCCACTCTCCGGAGTGTGGCCGGCACCCTTTAGGGCCCGGAGATCCCCACATGTTGGAAATTAACTACCTGTTGCTCGATTTACCTTTAGGCTCTGTGGCCTGAAGGCCGACAGCCACTCTCCGGAGAGTGGCCGGCACCCTTTAGGGCCCGGAGATCCCCACGTGTTGGAAATTAGCTACCTCTTGCTCGATTTACATTTAGGCTCTGTGGCCTGAAGGCCTACAGCCACTCTCCGGAGTGTGGCCGGAGCCCTTTAGGGCCCGGAGATCCCCATGCATTGAATAGCGAAGCATTCGATATCCACGCTCGCCTGCCCGAGCTCTCGCTCGCGACGGCCAGGGGAGAGCGTTGACTACGCTTTCTCGCAGTTTACTCGCTTGGAGGCGTCAACTCGACTTTCTTGCCTAAAATCAGGCAATTGAAGAGGTAGCGGCCGACTTGGTCGCGGGTCATAAAGGCGTTGCTGCCTTTAGCTTCGTTAAGGTGTACCACGGTTTGGGTTTTGATATCAAAAATTTTGAGATCCAAGCCTTTATCTTTCCAGAGGGCTGGATTCTCTAAATCCATATCCGAAGCGAGGCGAAGTAACTTGCCGCCATTTTCCCAAAACACCCAAAGGTCGTTGGCAACTGGTGATAAGGGCGAGAAGTAAAGGGTTTGCACGCCTTTTGGAGGCTCTTCATTGTTCTCTTTGAGGTAAGCCATCACTTCTGCACGTGAGGCATCACGCAAGGCTTCCAGAAATTCACCTTCAGGATAACGGGCTTGCGCTCTTCTTTCAAAAGCGAGGGCCTGCGCTTTTTCGTAAGGAATCCTAATTTCAGCGAAATCTTCCGCTGATTCAGGAGGAGTACCTCTAAGCACATTTCGAATTTTGAAACTTTGGTTTTTTACCGTAAGATTCATCTCTTCGATTTCATAATCCGCTTTGCGGGAGGTTACTTGTAATCCAATCTGTGGCATCCAAATTTCGATAAAGCGGGATTGATCCCCCTCATCCAAATCGGGCTGAACTTCGCGAACCCAATAGTGAAGATCTCGATCTTGAAATACTTGGTCTAGATCTTCTTCATCCAGTACCCAGCGATAGAGGTGCATGGTGGTTTCGATAAGTAATAGTTCGTCTACGCCTTCAGGCAAGCTAGGCGCGGCTTGGAGAGAGGTAACGAGAAGTAAGCAGGATAAAAGTGTTTTCATAAGAACCTTAAAGTTTTTGAAGGGTAAAGAAACGGTTTCCGCTCAATGAGCCGGATTGACCGTCGGGAATACGAATAAAATTGCCACCAGGCGAGTACATGTCTTTGTCGGTCATCCACGAATAGGCACGGCCGGTAACGGGGGTTTTGTAGACCAGCGATAGCGAGGCAAATTTATCTACTTGCGGGATACCGCCGGCAAAATACGCATCGGCCAAGCCTTGTGCATAGTTCATCAAACGTGCAAATTTTCCGGGAGTTCCGTCATTGGCAATCGACAGTAAATAATTCAGTCGCTTCTCAACCCGAGGCACAGCGGTAAATTGACCGGATTCGTCGCGATAAAATCCATCGCACTGTCCCCGGACCCCTCCCGCGGTGATCACATCGATGATATTCTGGGTGGTTATGGATGCGATTTGTGACTGCCTATAGCCATCCGGGATGTTGTGAATACGGGAATCAAGAACATATAAAATTTGGAGCATGCAGGCTTTGGTATCCGCTTCACTCACCCATCCACGCTCTCCGGGAAAAGAGGATTCATTGAGTAAAATACGAGCGAGGTAACCAGGTTCGGAGGTGGCAGGCTTTAATACTACTTCCGCCTGAAGTACCGATATTAAAGTCATCGCTAAAAATAAAATTCTTTTTTTCATACATCGCTCTGGTTAGGTATTAGTTGAGGACACTCCAAATCAACCAACTGCTGTAGCCAATAAAGCTTAGTAGCAAACAGCCGCCTTCTACACGGTTGATCCGTCCTTTTCCATTACGTCCCCACCCTATCAGGAAGAGGGAGAGCGTCAAGGCAGCCATAACCGGAAAATCCCGAGTTAGGATTTCCGGATCAAGCTTGAAGGGGCTTATGCTACTGGCAATACCCACCACCGCTAAGGTATTAAACAAATTGGACCCCACCACATTTCCAATGGCCAAATCATGCTCCCCTTTCCGAACCGCAGCGATGGTTGAAGCCATTTCAGGTAAGGACGTACCTATGGCCACCACGGTGAGCCCCACGATGAGTTCGCTAATTCCGGCCATAATCGCCAGCTCCACAGCTCCCCACACCAAAAGCCGGGAACTGACCACCAAAAGAACTAATCCCAAACCCAAATTTAAAAGAGACTTTTTCAGCGGCACTACGTTTCCGGGCAGCTCTTCAGTTATGGTTTGGAAGAGTTCATCGTGGGGCCGTTTAAAGGAAATCCAAACCGTCCAACTCATTGCACAGGCAAAGGCCACGATCATCAAAAGTCCGTCTGTGCGGGATAACTGACCATCCACCAAAAACAGAAAGCTCAGGATGGTGACTCCAGCCAGCAAAGGGAGTTCTCTTCGTAAAATAGTGGAGTGAACCAAAATGGGTTTTAGAAGTGCGGTGAACCCAAGAATCAGCGCGATATTTGCGATGTTAGAGCCAAAGGCATTTCCCAGAGCCAAGGCCGGTTTCCCATCCAGTGCAGAGAAAACGGAAACCACCATTTCCGGAGCGGAGGTTCCGAAGCCCACGATCACCATTCCTATGACAATGGGGGAGATTCCTAAATAGTTGGCTGCTCCAGATGCGCCTTCCACAAAGCGATCGGAACTTTTGATGAGCACCCAGAGCCCACCAAAAACCGCGAACACCGGAAACAGCCATACAGGCCCCATCGAGAGAAGCTCAGACATGGTACTCTTCGTCGTCCCCTAAATCCTGAAAATCAGGGTCTTCCTTGTAGGGAGACAGGGACTGCCCGGGTTCAAATTCTTTTTGGCGCCAGTATTCACCGAGTACAATGCCCGTGGCCGTCGCCACATTCAAGCTTTCGACATTTTCCGACCCGGGGACACGAATAATTAGGTCCGCTTCATCAAGGAGGAAATCGCTGAGTCCGCTAGATTCCGGCCCCATCATTAGCAACATTTTATCCGGTAAATCTGCTTTGTAGATGTTCTCACCCTGATGACTACTGGTGGCAACCACGGTATACCCCGCAGCTTGGAAGATGGGAAGCGCCTCATTGAGTCGTCCACCGTGAACAAATTGCACGAATTCCGCGCCCCCTTCCGCTGATCTCAATGAGGCACCGTTCTGGGCTACCACAGCATCGCCCACCAAAAGACCTTCTACGCCGAAGTGAGCGCAGGTACGTAAAATGGATCCTACATTATGAGGGTTTCCTAAACGCTCCAAAGCAACTAAACAATCGGTTTTCAACTCTATGGAGGCATCTAAATACTCTTTAATGGTAAAGGGATCGATCTTCTTAACTAGAAAACAAATGCCTTGATGACTCCGGCTTTCCGCAATTTTGTCCAATTCATAGCTGTCCACGATCCGATAGGCTTTGCGGGCTTTAGCACAGGCTTTCATAATATAACCGAAGCGATACGCTACGTCTTCCGCAAAATAGGCCCGCACAATCTGGTCTTGGCGGTTTTCAAAAAAGGCTCGGCAGGCGTTCACTCCGAAAATCTTCATTTCCATGGGATCTTCAGGCGCTGCATGGTTAAAAGAGGGGCGATGGTCTGAAGAGTCCCCATCGGATGCGGGGTTTGTTGATCGTGTTTCTCTGTCCATTTTTCTATCTCACTATTTATTTACTACTAACATTAACTAGTACAGGGTTACCAGAGCTTTGCTCGGATGACAACCCCTGATTATCTCACGAAAACACAAGCAGCCATATGGGCGTCCACCTTTTCAGCTAGAGAAGCAACTAGAGAATCGGGAGCCGCCTGATTCAGTTTGAGAACGGCAATGGAGCAATCCCCTTTTTCATTATGGGGGTTACGAACATCGTCGATATTAATTCCGGCTTCGGCCACCGCGGCCGCGATGATTCCTAAAACACCCGGACGGTCTTTAAAACTTAAAACCAAGGTATGACCTTTAGGATCAAAATAGATCTTCTCGAAATCGTTAATACGGGCGATAATAACCTGATTTTCCGTTACCGTTCCGCGAATTGAAACAGATTTCAGTTCTTCCTGACCACTCTCAACAGTGAGGTCCACCGTGATGGAGTTACCGTAATCCTTCAGATTATCCACCTTCCGGTTACAATACTCGATTCCATAATCCTGTAAAACCGTCAACGCGGCTTTGTGATCCAAAGAACGATCAAAGTCGGAATTGATAGCGGTGACCATGGGAACAACAAGCCAATCCGAAAACTCTGCGAGATCCCCATAAACACTGGTTTCGAGAAGTTTGACCCGTTTATCGCAACCAAGTAGTCCGCGTGCCATGGACGTAAGCGTGTAGGCCAAATCACCATAGGTTTCGTCGAGACCTTCCGGAACATCACGGTTCACAATAAAGCTGGTAATACCTTTTTCGTCAAATTCCACCAAAATACGGGCGGCCATCTTGGCGGCATTTTCATTGGCTTCTTGCGAGCTTGCACCCAAGTGAGGCAGCATGATGTCAGCGATATCTGCTTCGGGCTTCTCCCCAGCTTCATCTTTAGGGTATACATCATTTAGAAAACGAAGTTGTTTCTCTTCTTTCAAGGCACGGAGATCATCATGGTTTACGACCCCATGGCGCGCACAATTAATGAGAGTGGCCCCTTTTTTCATTTTGCTCAAGAGGTCTTTGTTGATGATACCTTTCGTAGCCGCATTTTCAGGAATATGCAGGGTAATGTAATCCGCCTGAGAAAACAGATCGTCCAGCGACATGAGTTCAACTCCGAGTTCGGCAGCGCGGTCCGTACTGATCATAGGATCATATCCAATGATACGCATATCGAATCCGGAGAGGCGTTTGATGGTTAAACGCCCAATATGACCCAAGCCAACAATTCCAACGGTCTTTCCCGTAATTTCCCGGCCCATAAATTTGGCTTTTTCCCATAATCCCTGACGGCAAGAGGTATCGGCAGGAAGGAGATGACGCGCATCGGCTAACATTAACGCAACCACCTCCTCGGCAACGGCATTGGAATTCGCTCCAGGCGTATTCATCACATCAATCCCACGCTTACGGGCAGCTTGAATATCAATCGTATTGTATCCGGCCCCTGCGCGGATGATCACTTTCAACTGAGGAAAGGCTTCGAGAACCTCTTCAGTGACTTTTTCGGAACGAACGATGAATGCATAAGCATCCGAATGGGTTTTCGCCAGATCGATAAGTCCTTCGCCAGGACATTGCTCAACAGCATAACCTCCATGGTCAAGTAACATCTCTTTGGCAACGGCATCCAGCTTGGTGGGAATTAATACTTTTTTCATAAATTTAAGAAATTATAAGGTGAAATCAATGCCTGCATATACGTGTGGATCGATTCGGAATCAACTTCACAGGTAAACTAATTCATAGAGTTACCGGAAAGCCTTCATTTAAGATGGATAAGGCTGATTCTGACCTGTACACCTAAACGGCACAATAGAATGAGAAGGAATTATCAACATAAATAAGCTATCCGGCGTTCACTCATCACCTTTAATCCACCTGTCGTAGGGCAAAGAAGGTATTTTCCATTGGTTTAATCCGACGGCTAGCTCGATGACGTTTGGGACCGAAACAGCTTCGGTTCTCTTTCATGAGTCCCTCTAAGAACTCAGGACTCCCCAAGGCCACCCCTCTACTAAAGGAACGGATTTTCGAATGAAGACGGCTTGTTAGAGGGATCGAACCTTGTTGTTCATACTCTGCAATGACTTGTACTGGGTCCAGACCTTTGCGATCCCTAATTTTTTTCGTTGAAATTCGTATGTCTTGTTTAGATTCCCCCTTGTTTACCAGCCAGATTCGATAAGCGGACTGCACGTCTTTCCAACTATGGGGTGCTGCCCGTATTTTCTGTTCTGCCGCCAGCGCAGGTCCAACGTTACGCCAAGGGGTTTTCGCCGTATTCAACTGCTTTACTCGGACTAATTTTGCGGCATAGGGTTGATGGCCCCGAGATAAACGGATTAATGAATCCAGTCCCTTACGTGCCTGTGACTCTCCCCCCATCGCCAACCCGTAGCCACTCCAAGGATAGCTCATCGGATCATCGACAAGTCCCGCACGTAATGGGTTCAGATCAATGTAAGCAGCCACTGACATCAAGGCCAAGGGAGAGTCTTCCACGACCACCGAGCGATATCGAGCATCCCAAAGGGTCCCCTGCCGCCCCTCTTTCAGATTATACCAGCAAGTAAAAGAACGCTTCAACACCCGCATAAACTCTGGTAAATCCGCCATACGATCCCTAACCGCAGTATCCATGGCTTCTTGGGTGCTTTTATCCTGCAGTTGATAAAATGATTCCCAAGCTTGCAGCTTTTCCTCTAGCCAAACACTTCCCAATCGATTCAGTACCCCCAAATGGTCCAATTCGATTCTAGCAGGTATCCAAAGCATCATGTGAAAATGATTATCCATCATGCAATGAGTAAGGATACCCAAGCCCGAAAACTCAGCCCATTGCCTCATCATTTTTATGAAAACACGTTTTTCCTGATCCCCAAACAAAAACGATTGCCCAACCGTCCGGCTAGTCACATGCACAAAATAGCCCTGACCTTTTGGAAGAATCCGTAGTCCACGTTTCCGTTTTTCTCCCGCACCTGCCCAAACTGTGGACATTCCCTCCCAATAGCGCGCAGAAGCTGGAAGCCTTCCCTTTAGGTCATCTCTCTTTTTCATACAAACTTCATGACGGGAATCGAATGGAAGATCAAGATAAATATTTATTATGTACCTGTTGCATTATAAAATATTACTTGCCAAGAATTGTCTTGGACTTTGTACAATAAAGATCTATTTTAATCGTTAAGGTATTAATTAATGAAAACAAATCAGAGTAGTAAGAGCGGACAAGCAATGCTCGAATATGTTATGGTGGTTGCGATGTCCTTAGGGATATTGGTGACTTTGGGATTTTTTATGTACGTCTTTAAAGAGTATGGTGGACGTGTTCTCGATTTGGTTTCATCTAACTACCCATAATTTTTTAGAACGATTGAAATTATCTGCTTGCAAAGGCATCGACAGAAGATCAGAATAGTAGATGAACTTAATTAGAAATATTTCCATAACGGAAAGAAGGAGAACATATGAAACATCAGAATAAGCAAAATAAAAGTGGTCAAGCTATGGTCGAGTATATCATTATCGTGGTTATTGTCGCCATTGCAGCTATCGCTGTATTTGGAGTCTTCAGTGACCGTCTACGTGAAATGGTAGGTGGGGCAACCGTTGAATTGGGTGGAGACACTCAAGGTTCAACCTCTGAAACCTCCCAAGATATCATGACGGACTTGACGGAGTAAGACCTTAGCCTATCTGTTTGATCCATCGGATCTAGACGGAAAGCACTCAAATCCATGAAAAGGCCTACCTATCATAGGTCTGGAGATTTCAGGGACCTTGGACGTAAGTCTGGACAGGCTTTACTGGAATCTTTAGGCGTGATCATTCTATTATGTCTGATCCTCTTCGCAACCGTACAGTACATCATGATGCTGACGGCTACGGAGATCATTCAGCATAGTGCAAACACCTCCGTGCGGGCACGTACCGTAGGATTAAACCGCTTTATGGTCACCAAAGTAACCACTCTAGCAAGTATTCCAGTTTCTGGAGCCATGAGCCAACCTAATTATTCAACCTATACGCCTCCCAATTCACATACTTGGAATAACAATCCCATAAACACAGCTGGGAATGTAGTTGATAATCAAATCTGGAGGAGGCCCAACCGAAACCGATTCTATTTTGAGCGGCTCTTTTTCAGACCTTACTTAGAATCGGAACACTCCGGGATTGCACCAGGAATACTTGAATATGATAGATCTCCAAGATTTGATGGACGTGTTCCCGAATATGGAGTTAGTTCACCCCGATACCTCAATTCAGGTGACATGATCGGGGTACGGGTCGAGCAAGAATACCCTCTCACCATGCCATTTTACCAGGCCTTTTCATCCAACGACTTCATTGAAGTTCGTCGCGAAGCTTGGCTTGCGGATCACTCGGAATTTTACCTGCAATGATCGCACATCCAAAAGACCAAATTGGAGACGCCCGCAAATCAGGTCAAACCCTTATTTTTATGGCATTAGTGGTCTTGATGATGGCTTTTGCAGCTTTGTTTTATTTTGATCTAAACAAAACCCTGCATATCAAAGGGCTAAGCCGGAATGGGGTGGATGCGGCGGCTCTATCTGCGGCTCGCTGGCAAGCGATAAGCCTAAATATGATTGGGTCCCTCAACATTGCCGCTGCGATTTCAGTTACGGACGATCTAACTGGTGGTGCCATTGCTCCAAGCCCAGAAACAGAACTCATTTCGGATCTTCAGAGGCGTATTTCTTTTAGCGGCCCTCTGCTAGGCTATATTTCCGCTCAACAGGCGGGCAAACAAAATGGTGTTTTCAATAACAGTGATTTTGCCCAGACCACTCGGACAGATATGTCCGATTTTGAAAGAATTCTTTTGGAAAATCCTCCCTATTTTTCTCCCTCTGGAGGCTATACTTCGGCTACAGACGAGTTACTGGCAATGATCAGCCTGCTTCCTGATCAAGGAATGGCAGTTCGGACATCGGCACAGTATCCAAACTTCCCTTATCACCTACTCCTAGACCCATCGTTTTATGATGCTATTGCAGGTCGGAACTGGTGTTGGTTTTATTATAATGCACGTTCCGAACTTCAAAATTATGACAACTGGCAGGAATGGGATTTAACTCCTGAAGATCTCATTTCCGTTTTTGACCAACTTCCTATACGCTCTAACTCCCCTTATCTTACCCTCTGGTTAAATTGGGTTACAGTTAGAGACCATATTCCATCCATCCCATTCCCCTCTGGATCTTCATGGGAAGATGTTATAGATAACTTGGTAACTGCTCTCACTAATTTTTACACGAACGATTTACCTGACTTAGAAAATTATAATGCATTTGACACCGAATGGGCCTATTACGACCCAGGAAGATGGAGCAGCTGGAGTGGAACGCTCACCGAAAATTTTCCATGGGAGGGAGAAATTCGACCTGAGATTGATCACGGAGGTGCCGATGCCGCCTTTGAAACTCGTTCAGAGAACGAACGCTTCACTCGGGAATTTGAAAGCGATGAGGCAAAACAAAATCAACTCAGCGACAGAATTCATACTACGGCTGCCGCCAAACCTTTTGGAACCCTTGATAGTGATGATGGGGATGTTCCCGCCAATCATTACGGTTTAGTTCTACCTGCATTTACGGATGTACGACTTATCCCTCTAGGGTCTTCCATGAGTGGGGGTGGAGACCAATTTCGAGAGGGGTGGCTAGAATTTGTACAAAATCATCTATTTGGGTATTTACAAAATGGACCTACGTATTTCGATGCTAATGGTATCAATAATTATTACGCCAATCAATTAAGAACCTGGGAAGATCAGAGTTTCCGAGCGGATGGAGTCACCTGGCTTTTGGATAACTCAGATCGATGCACCCGCCCCAGCGGAGGACCGGGTGGCAGTAGTGGAGGAACCTCACATGGACATTAATAAACAAAAAAATAAAAGTGGGCAGGCTCTGGTTGAGTTTTGTATTGGCTTAATCGCTATTCTAACCGTAGTCGGAGGCATCTTTTTGATTGGAGATATGGGCCTAGCTCGAACCGATGCCAGAGTGGAAGCTACAGAGGAAGCGAGTAGAGCGAGTCTCTACGCCAATACGAATGCCATTCGCCAAGTTCCAAATTACATTCAACAAATGGACTCAGGCGGAGATCAAAGCACGTATTCAACCGATGATATCAGCGTTAGAGGTGGAGCTGGAGATGTACTGCTCAGGTTGGTGCCCCCCCAACAATCTCAGATCTTGAGTAACTATGTACCCTCTAATTCTTTAGCAAATCTTCAGACCATAAATGACCTTATGGATACAACCGGGTTAGTACGTGGCGAGGGTAGTGAAACCGTGGATATTCGTAATTTCCCTATCGTTAGGCGACTGTTTATTGACCAAGAGCAGATAGGAATAGACGTCACAGCTTGGTCCGTGCGTACCGGAGATCTTTACTGATGCGGCGACTACTCATTGCCCTGCTTTCGCTTTGCGGACTCGTGGTTTCTGCCGACGTTTTTCTCAGACAGCCTGCCGATTTACCCCAAAGCTGGCAACGAGCCTATAGCGCGCCCTTCCGTCTGCAAAACAGTAAAGGCGAATTAGAGCTCTTTCGTTCTGGAGATGAACTTTCGTTGATTGAAATAGCCTTACGAAATGACCATGGGGATGGATTAGCCTGGATCGCCGGAGAATTGATGGCTTGGGGAATGATCATTGAAGATGGCTGGTTGATTCGATACCTCGTTCAACCCCATCCCGAGGGCGGTTCATGGATTGTCCGCTATAAACAGCCCCTCAAGACGGCCGGAAAACCAGGCGATATCCCAGATAGACATCGCCTGAAAGACTTACCGATTTACCCCCAAAGTACTCCTAGCTTTTACAGCCATGACGAAGGTAATCGGGTCACCGTAGAAATCTCGGAGTGCTCCGCAACCCCCGATGCCGCTCTGCAAACCCTAGCCAGAATGACCAAAGAAGACGGCTGGACCCCTTCTCCATTAAATACAGGTGGCTTTCAAGTGTTCGTCCGAGGCGAAAAAGTGGCTTTTCTGGGCGCGCAACGTGGAAAAGATGGAAGAACCCGCATCCTAAGACTTCACAAACCCTTGGGAGTGAAGTAAAACATATTATGAATTTGACTGGAGACCTTTCCCTATGAAACAAAAAATCGTTCTGATTATCGCCTTGGGTATGGGCGCAATTGCCTTCGTACTGACCCATGTTTATCTCAAAGCAGAGCGCGAGGCCTTGTACAAAAATGCTTCAAAGACTTTTATCTTGGTCGCAAGGGAAGATCTTCCAAGGACCACCGTGCTTACTACGAGTAATATTCGAAATCAGGAAGTGTTTGAAAACGGCTTAAGTCCTCAAGTTTTCCGTGCAGAAAATCAACGGCTTGTCCTCGGTAAAACCCTTGAATTCCCCATAAAGAAAGGATCCCCCATTGATTGGATGCATATCGGGACCAATTTAGATGAAATCAGCGGCTTAGCCCGCACCATTCGTTCGGGTATGCGTGCGATTTCCATCCCGGTTTCCGGAGAAAATGCGGTGAGTGGTCTAGTACGTCCGAACGATAATGTAGATATCTTAGGCACCTTCAGTTTTATGGACGAAGTAAATCCAGGAGAAATGAAAACAGTCACCTTTACGGTGCTTCAAGATGTTACCGTGCTCGCCACTGGTCAGGAAACGGCTCGGGCAGAGCTTGAAATAACGAGTAATTCCCGTCGACGCGGCGGATACAGTACTATTACTATCGCCGTTTTTCCGGAAGAGGCGGAGTTAATCGCCTTTGCCATGAATGTGAAAGGCTCCCTAACCCTAACCTTACGTAACCCTAGCGACGTTACCGTGATGGAACAAACGCCTCCAATTGACTTCCAGACCTTACAACGTGAATTACCGCGATTGAATGAGAAACGTCAGGCGACGTTGCGGGGTCAAGAAAACATGGAAATCTTAAGCCGCTAAGACCGAGAAAAACATGGCTGAATCCTACCACTTATCTATCCACCACGAAGGCGATGCGGAGCAGCGCTTCAAACTCCCATTGGGAATTTACACGATTGGACAGGATAAACAGAATAAGATTGTGTTGCAGGATCCCAGCATCTCCTGGAAACATGCCGTGATCAGCGTAAGTGAAGGTGAATTGGCGGTTGAGGACCTTAACAGCAACACCGGAACGTACATCGAAGGGGAACGTATACGGGATAGGCAAATATTTAAAGCGGGACAACGCTTACAAGTAGGCACCTACTCCCTACAAGTCTTAGCGCCCGCGCAAGCACAACCCGCCTCCCCCCCACCCTTCCCCAAAGCGGCTGAGCCCGTAAAGCCTGCCACAAAAGTACCAGCGTCCTCTTCGCAACAGTTGCCACCTAAGAAACCTTTAAGTCCGGAAGGGCGTATTCGAAGAAACATCAAACAGCAGGTTCACGAAGAACTGTTGGATCGGCTCGATCTACGAAGGATGACTGCGGAAAATATAGAAGAAACAGGTCTGCAAGCGCGTGCCCGTGAACTGGTGGATCAGATTATTACTGATGTTCGGGAACGACTTCCTAAAGGAATCGACCCGCAAAAACTGGCTGATGAAATTTATAATGAAGCGGTCAAATTGGGCCCGCTTGAGGACTACCTCCAAGATGACACGATCACGGAAATTATGGTGAACGGCCATGATCAAATTTATTTAGAGCGAAATGGAAAACTTGAACGGGGGAACATCACCTTCGTGGATGATAATTCGGTGCAAGCGATTATCGAACGTATTGTTGCACCGCTGGGAAGGCGTATTGATGAAAGTCGGCCTTATGTAGATGCACGCTTACCCGATGGAAGTCGTGTGAATGCCATCATCCACCCCCTTTCACTGGTGGGCCCTTGCGTTACGATTCGGAAATTTTCTAAAAAACCGTTTACGGCAGACAAGCTTATTGAGCTGGGTGCGATCACCCGCGGACTCGCTTTGTTTGCGGAGATGTGTGTGAAGCTCCGTAAAAATATCATTATTTCTGGTGGTACCGGTAGTGGTAAAACGACGTTCTTGAACGTCATCGGCGCCTATTTACCGGAAACCGATCGAATTCTTACCGTGGAAGATGCTGCCGAGCTACAGCTTCCTCAAGAGCACGTGGTGCGTCTTGAATCACGTCCCGCAAATATTGAAGGTACCGGAGCTATCACGATTCGGGATTTAGTTCGAAATGCATTACGTATGCGTCCGGACCGGATTGTGGTCGGTGAGTGTCGTGGGGGAGAGGCCTTGGACATGTTACAGGCGATGAACACGGGCCACGAAGGTTCATTGACCACGGTTCACGCCAACTCCCCCCGAGATGCGATGTCGCGTTTGGAGACCATGGTGCTAATGGCCGGGATGGATCTCCCGATCAAAGCGATTCGGGAGCAGATTGGATCCGCTATTCAAATCGTCATTCAACTTTCGCGTTTCTCCGATGGGAGCCGCCGAGTTTCAAAAATGACCGAAGTCTGTGGAATGGAAGGTGATCGAATCATCCTTCAGGATCTATTTGAGTTCAAACAAACCGGACTGGATGAGAACGGAAAAGTTTTGGGTTCTCTTGTACCTACAGGGAATGTGCCAACCTTTCTTCAGGAGATTAAAGCCAGAGGTTTAACATTGGACCCAGCGGTGTTTGATCCACAATTTGCGGAGGACTTTGTACGATGAACCCTCCAAGTACTCTCATGCTGTTTCTTATTCCCCTCGCCTACTTTGGTTGTTTTTTCCTGATGGGATACCACCTCATGAATGGGCTACGGGAGGCGATCAGTGGGCAAGGAGACAGCTTTTCGCAATCTGCCTCCCGAGAACTGGAGAATCTATTCCTGTTTATTCCAGCGAACCGCATTGCTTCGGTTTCCCAGAGTGCAGGGATCATCGGTTTTTTAACTGGCTTCCTGCTCATGGGAAACCCTACGAAACCGGGAGGATTACTTGCAGGCTTAGTGGGCGGTTTAATGCTGTTCTTTCTCATTCGCCTGATCCCAGTCGTGGTGATTGGGGTATTAAAAAAGAAACGCCTAGAAGAATTTAATGTGCAACTCACAGAAGCATTGGTGTCCATGAGTAACTCCCTACGAGCTGGTTTCAGTATTCAACAAGCCTTTGAAACGATTGTTCAAGAGGGGCGTAAGCCCATCTCCCAAGAGTTCGGAGTATTTGTTCAGCAAACCCGGGTCGGAGTACGGTTTGAGGATGCCCTCAACAATATGGAGGAACGGGTCAGAAGTGAAGATTTGACCCTTATGGTTCGTGCCATTGAAATTTCTCGGCAAACCGGTGGAAATCTGACCGAAGTATTTGATATTATTTCTGCCACGATTCGGGAACGATCCAGAATTGAAGGCAAAATAAAATCCATGACTGCAATGGGACGATTACAGGGAATCGTCGTAGGCCTGATTCCCATCTTTCTTATGGGAGCCTTATTTGTTTTGGATCCGCAAATGATGATGGAATTTGTTACAAACTTAATGGGTATCGCCATCCTATTTCTAGTGGTAATTCTGCTTACCGTGGGATTTTTTGTCATTCATAAAATTGTATCTATCGAAGTTTAACCATGCCTCCCCCCCCCCTCTCCCTGTTTGCGCTGACCGTTCCACCCTTAGGTGGTATGGGCATTCTTGCTCTAGTGGCTTGGGTGGTAGCCGCCTTGCTTGTCGGGTGGTATTTCGGAAAACAAGCAACGGAAATCCGTTATGCAACCTTGGCAGACGGACAGCGTCTTCGGCGCAGACTCCCCTTAAGTTTTCAGTGGTTACTTCCTTTCACTGCCAACGTTCGGATTTTTCGCCGTCCCCAGTACGCCCCTATCCGTGATAAAGTCGAAAAACAATTGGTTTCGGCTGGGTATGATACCATCCTAACCCCATCGGACTTTCTGGCCCTTCGATTACTGGTTCCTTTCGTGCTAGCCCCCATTCTTATAGGAATCTTTTACCTACTCACAGCTAAGATTCCTGGTGGATTCGGGTTTTCGATCCGAGAAAAACAATGGATTCTCTTTCTAAGTATTTTTGCTTATCTTGCCGTACGACCAAAGACCTGGTTACGACAAACCATTAAACAGCGACATAGAGAAATCGAAACCGGGCTACCCTTTGTACTGGATTTACTTACCTTATCGGTCGAAGCAGGACTGGATTTCATGACCGCGATTCGCAGGTTGATTGATCGGCGTAAAGTCGATGCTCTTAGCGAAGAATTTATTCGAGCCGTCCGCGAAATGCAGGTAGGTCGTACCCGTAAAGACGCCTTGAGAGACATGGCTCAACGGGCTCAAAATCCTGATTTATCTTCGGTCGTTTCCGCTTTGGTCCAAGCCGATGAATTAGGGGTAGGCATCGGAACCATCCTTCGGATTCAAGCCGAACAAATGCGTACCCGCCGTTTCCAACGAGCTGAAAAAATGGCGAATGAAGCCCCGGTCAAACTTCTTTTTCCACTGGTATGTTTTATCTTTCCCAGTGTATTCCTCGTCCTTCTGGGACCTATCTTTTTAAAAATGCTAGCATCAGGGCTTTAATATGGAAAAACCGTTCCCTCACCTTTTAATTAAAGAAGGCCCAGAGATGGGCCGAGAAATTTTTATCCCTGCGGGCGGGGCCCGAATGGGACGATCCGAAGAGAATGATATAGTAATTGCTGACGCTGCGATGTCGCGTTTTCAGTGTAGAATGTATTTCAGGGAGGACTTTCTCCATTTGATGGATTTGGGAAGCACCAATGAATCCTTAGTAAATAACAAACCCGTAAGTGATGTAGCCTTACGTTTTGGCGATGAAATTCTCATCGGCGAATCCATTCTGAAAGTGTTGAATGACGGACTACATGAAAGGTCCGATAGCGCTATAACTACAGCTCCTCAAACAGTAGAAGTTGCACTAGATGTGGAACCGGCACCCATCATCTTTAATATGGAAGGTGAGGATGACCCATCAAACATTCACCAAGATGCACCTGAGATGGAACCCGCGCATCCTTCGAGCGTAAATGTTGATTTAGGGCTTGGACGCCGAGAAGAACTAGAGGGGTCTAAAGAGAATGGGACTAAAGGGGCAAATCTCTCCCTTATTTTGGTTACCTTAATTACCATGCTCATCGTTTTCGGGATTGGCTTACTCGTCCTTCGAAATTCCATTCCCCCGCCTGTACAAATAGGAGCCGAGGATGAAGGACTCCGCGTTCATTATGAAAAAGTGATCGCAGGGGATGGTAACATTTTCCGATATGCCTTAAATCTTTCGGATGATGGATCTATCTCGGCGGAAGTTCATGATCTTCGTCAACAGCGTAATATTGTTCGGGAAGAAACCGTAAATGCTGAACAAATTATGCGGCTAAAAAACCAACTGTTAGGAAACAAAGACAGCTTTCTTGGTTTACAGGATGAATATGAAGGTCTTCCGGTTGGAGCGCACGAAAGCTTCATGCTAACCGTGATCTACGGAAAAGAAGCCAAAACCGTTCGCGTCTCTAACCAGCTCGAACCCGATATATTTAAACAGGTTCGCGAACAAATCGAAGCCTTTGCAAATAATGAAATCGGATTGATCAACTTTCAAATTCCTCCCGAGGAGCTTCGCGAACGTGCTGGTGAATCTTGGAAAAATGCGCAGGAGCTTTACTCGCAACGTGATGTAAAAAATCGCAACCTATGGGAAGCGACTCAAAAACTTAAAGACGTCATTTTCCTCTTAGAAACTATTGAACCCAAACCCGCCTATTACCAAGACGCCGTAACCCTTCGTCAAGAATGGCGGAAAAACCTGATAGATAAAATCGCCAAACTCGAGTTTGAAGCGGTTAGGCAAAACCAACTTGGGGAAACCCGGAGGGCGATTGAATTGAATCAACGAATCTTAGCCACTCTTCCCGAAGCGGCGCACAAGCAATATAAAGAAGCGTTTAATCGATTAAATCAAATGAGCCAGGAGCTAAACTGATGAAAACCATTATTCTACCGTACCTTCTTTCCATCCTCTTGCTTGGCTTAGCAGGATGTACACAACAGAATCAAGTTCCCAGCGGAGAACTTTTTGTGATGACACAACCCGCGGATGCGGTTGTGGATATCAATGGTGAGGTTCTTGGCACCAGCCCCTTACAAGATTCATTAGTACCGGCAGGTAAACTTCTGGTCACCCTGCGAAAGGAAGGATTCGAAACCGAATACCATACCCTCAATTTGGCTACAGATGAGCGTCTGGTTCTGGAACGCACCTTGCGACCCGTAACCGGATTGGTCATGATCAATTCGACTCCTCCAGGTGCTGCGGTAAGCTTGGGAGAAGTATATGCAGGCATTACGCCTCTCACCTTGCATAAAATCCTTCGGGGCACCCATAGAGCCCGCTTGGTCATGTCCGGATTTAACGATAAAGAAATCGAATTTTCTGTAACTGATCGCATTCCGCAGGCCCTAAATGTCGATCTTAGTTCCAATGCGGGAACCTTGGTGATTCACTCCAACCCTACAGGGGCAACCGTTTTTGTGGACGGAAGAAACGAAGGAATTACTCCGCTCTCTCTAAATCGAATTGGTGAAGGAGAACGTGAAGTCGCTCTTCAATTTCCGGGATACGAAAATTACCGTAGGATGATTCTGGTGGCTCCATCTGCAACTGCGAGGGTCGATGCTTTACTCACTCCCCTCCCCGGCGGACTCAATGTGGTCTCCATGCCAACTGGCGCTCGGGTATATGTAGACGGAGACTTCAAAGGTGAGGCCCCAGTTAATATTCAGGATATCGAACCCGGAGCCCATAGTGTTCGGGTAGAGATACGTGGTCACGCCGATATTACAAGGACTGTAGACGTTGGGCGCGGCGAGCGCTTGGTTGAAGAGTTTGAAATGGAACGCAATAGCGGAACCCTCCAAGTCGTCACCCGCCCGGCAGGGGTTAATATAAATATTAATGGTGAATTTATGGGGGCCACGGTTCCCGGGAGTGATGAAAGTGATGTGGTTTCCCGCCCACTCACGATCGATATGCTTTCACAAGGTTCGCACACGCTGCAATTGGTTCGGGAAGGCTATACCTTTGAAACCAAACGGTTCTTTATTACTAAAGATGAAGTGACCGCCTTGGATGAAATTCTGGAACGGAAATTCATCCCCAATGTAATTCTACGAATTGATGAAAGTCCGGATGGCGCAATTACCGGTGTATTGCAACGCCGCCATTTCAACGGAGATGTGGAACTTGAAATTCGGAAAGGTGTTTTCCGGACCTTTAATAAAGGTACGTATATTTCACTCGAACCTCTCCAGCAGGAAGAGAAACTCGAAGACCTAGAAGCGGCACCTTAATCAATGCAAAACGATAAACCCCTCGCAACCTACGGCCTTATAGGGGTCAACGTCCTCTTCTACCTTCTCTCGGCAAATCTGTTGCCGTCAGGAAATGTCTTGGAACAAACCTTCCCTCTGTTTTTCCCTGAGAACCCAGCCTTTAAGCCCTGGCAATTTATCACCAGCATGTTCATGCACGGGAGCACAACCCATTTGTTTATGAACATGTTTGGTTTGTTCTCCTTTGGAGTGCTCTTGGAACGTATCTGGGGAGCCAAACGCTTTCTGATTTTTTACTTTACGGTAGGTATAGGAGCAGGGCTTATCTACACAGGAATTTCCTATTTCGACTATCAGTCCGTAGTAAACACCTTGAACTTACAGCCTGAAGAACTGAAACAAGTGCTTTCTATACAAGATCCCAACCAATTCTTTTTAGTGCTGGAACGTTTTTCTCCTTCGGCATATGGCGAATTAGGTGAAGATAAACTTGTAGGTTTCTTTTATGCCTACCATGTCCGCTTGGTGGGAGCTTCGGGCGCAATCTATGGTATCCTTACGGCATTTGGTGTTCTCTTTCCTAACGCAAAACTAAGCCTGATCTTTTTACCGATTCCTATTGCTGCAAAATATTTCATTCCGGGAATCCTACTTCTCGATCTCTTTTCAGGGGTAACCGGGTTCTCAATTTTTGGTGGAAACATTGCGCACTTTGCACATATAGGTGGTGCAATTATCGGTTTTCTGCTGATGCTCCTGTGGAAGCATAACCTAGGTCCTCGACCTGTGAGGTCCTAGTCGTAACACAGATACCTTATGACGCAGACCTAGGCGCATCCGGTCTTATGCATTCGCAGGAGCCTACCCAACAAGCTACCACTATCCAGAAGCTTGGTTTAGGGATAGGGTTAGCCATATCATGAGACCGCAGATTTCGCACATACAGGCGGGTCTGTGTTACGGACAGGCGGCCTGTGTTGCGTTGCCGCTATAGAAGTTTTTTCAAGAATTGACCGGTGTAGGAGCTCTCTATTTCAGCTACCTGCTCAGGAGTCCCTTCCGCGATCAACTGACCTCCACCGTCTCCACCTTCTGGGCCTAAATCTACTATCCAGTCCGCGGTTTTGATTACATCGAGGTTATGCTCAATAACCAATAACGAATTTCCAGCATCACGAAGCCTCAAGAGTACTTCCAAGAGCTTATCCACATCCGCAAAATGCAAACCGGTGGTGGGTTCATCCAAAATGTATAAGGTATTTCCGGTATCCCGTTTACTGAGCTCGGTTGCAAGTTTCACGCGTTGGGCTTCACCTCCGGAGAGTGTAGTAGCCGGTTGTCCCACTTGCAAATAACCAAGCCCAACATCCACCAAGGTTTTTAACTTCCGTTGCAAACTAGGAACTTTTCCAAAAAACTCTAGAGCGTCTTCAACCGTCATATGCAAGACATCCGATATATTTTTCCCTCGGTAACGTACTTCAAGAGTTTCACGGTTGTAGCGTTTACCCGTACATACTTCACAGGTCACAAAAACATCTGGGAGAAAATGCATTTCGATACGCCGCAATCCGTCGCCTTTACAACTTTCGCAACGACCGCCTTTCACGTTAAAACTGAAGCGACCGGGGCCATACCCACGAACTTGACTCGCAGGAAGCTTAGTGAACAGGTCTCGAATCTGACCAAACGCACCCGTATAGGTTGCTGGATTTGATCGGGGGGTCCGCCCAATCGGGCTTTGGTCAATCACGATCACTTTATCGATGTATTGAAGTCCGGTTACGGATTTATGTTTCCCCGGAAGATCCTTGGAGTCATAAAATTTTTGAAAGAGTACGCGTTTAAGGATATTATCGACCAAGGTGGATTTTCCACTTCCACTCACCCCAGTAACACAGGTGAATACACCAAGAGGAATCTTAACCGTCACATTCTTGAGATTATTTTCCGTAGCACCCTTAATCACAATCGATTTACTTTTGACGATCTTTTTTCGGGCCGAAGGTGACTCAATTTTCCTAAGGCCTCGAAGATATTCGGCGGTGAGCGTTTTTGATTTCAGGAGTTGTTTGGGCGTTCCTTGAAACACCACTTCGCCACCATGCTTTCCGGCCAAAGGGCCCATATCCACCACGTAGTCTGCATCACGAATGGTTTGCTCATCATGCTCTACCACCAGAACCGTGTTTCCACTATCCCGAAGACCTTTCATGGTATCAATCAGCTTCAGATTATCCCGCTGATGCAATCCTATACTTGGTTCGTCGAGAACGTATAGAACACCCATTAGTCCTGAGCCAACTTGAGTGGCTAATCGAATTCGTTGCGCTTCCCCCCCGGAGAGGCTTCCGCTTTCTCGGTCTAAGGTCAAATAATCCAAACCCACATCATTAAGAAAACGAAGACGATGATGAATTTCTTTATACACCTCCGCCACTACTTTTTGTTCATAGTCGGAGAGGACTAATTCTTCAAAAAACGTTACGGCATTCTTTACAGACAGTCGGCAAATCTCAAAAATATTTTTGTCATGAACCGTACATGCGAGACTGAGAGGTTTGAGCCGAGCACCTTCACAACTACGGCATCGCATTTTATTCATATAATGCCGTAATTTCTGACGGGTATAGTCGCTATCCGTCTCGCGCAAACGTCGTTCTAGATTAGGAATCACCCCTTCAAATGGTTTATCATATTTAAGCAGTTTCCCGGCTCGATATAATTTCATGGCAACCACTTCGTCTCCAGAACCGAAAATAAGTACCTGCTTAAATTTAGCCGGTAAGTTTTTGTAGGGAGTATCCATCGAGACATCGTAAACAGCAGCTAAAGCCTTGAGGATTTTTTTGTACCACATGACCATTCGACGTCCCCCACGTTTCCAGGGATCGATTGCGCCTTTATCCAAACTCAACTCGGGATTAGGAACCAAGAGGTCTTCGTCGAAGATTTCCATATTGCCAAGACCGGCGCAGGTACTGCATGCACCATAGGGACTATTAAAGGAGAAGTGCCTATTCTCCAACTTATCGTAGCTTTTTCCACAAGAAAGACAGGCAAAGTCTTCGCTAAATACTTCGTCTTTCCAGTCCACTTTTTCATCTTCGATCATGGCCAGCATCCGACCATTTCCTAGCCGCAGGGAAAGCTCAACACTATCTGCCAGACGCGAGCGCACTCCTTCATCAATGACCAAGCGATCCACGACCGCTTCGATACTATGTTTGGTTTTTTTGTTCAGCTTAGGAAGCTCATCCAGCTCCACAATTTTTCCATCTACTCGGGCGCGCACAAATCCTTGATTTTGGATCTCGTTAAAGATTTCCAGATGCTCTCCCTTCCGTCCATCGATATAGGGAGCCAGAATCATGACTTTCTTTTTCGCTGGCAAATCACAAAGTTGGTTGATGATATCCTCCGCCGTTTGGCGGGTAAGTTCTTTGCCGCAGCTCGGGCAATGAGGAATACCTATGCTCGAATACCAAAGACGTAAGTAGTCATAAATTTCTGTAGTCGTCGCAACGATGGATCGAGGGTTTGAACCGGCTGTGCGTTGTTCAATAGAAATCGCAGGTGACAAACCCTCGATATGATCTACATTCGGCTTCTGCATCTGGTCCAAAAACTGACGGGCATAGGCGGAAAGACTTTCCACATATTTACGTTGTCCCTCGGCAAAAATAGTATCAAAAGCGAGGGAAGATTTCCCAGACCCGCTTAAGCCTGTAATCACGGTTAAAGATTCTCTCGGAATCTTTACATTTACATTCTTTAGGTTGTGCTCTTTCGCACCCTGAACGATCAAATGAGTTTGGGGCATCTTAGGGCTTCCAGAGATATTGAAATTTGGACGTAGATGTGAATGGAGTCAATATTTCGGGTGTTTCCACCGCGAATAGACTAGTCCACCCACCGGTTTCAAAGCTGATTTCATAGAACCCAGCTTCGGTAACTCCCATAAGAGACAGTATTCGTTTACGGGAATGATCCAGGTATCCAGTTTCATCGACCAAACCAAACTCGATGGCGGACGCTTGGGCAAATATACGTCCATCCAACAGATCATGCTCGTCCGCAAATTCCTCAGAAAAAGGTCGGTTCTCAATCACGAGCCCTCTAAAACGTTGATACATCTGATCCACTACTTCTTGAAGGATTTCTTTATGCTCATCATTCACGGGGGCCAGTGCATTTAAAAGTGCCTTATTATCACTGGAGGTCAATGAGACATCCTCAATACCAATTTTTTCCCCTAACTGATGCATATTCACTGCCGAGATGATCACCCCAATCGACCCAACTACAGAGGTAGGTTGACCGACCAACAGATCCCCTGCCATGGCTACGTAATAGCCACCAGATGCGGCCATATCCCGAATATGAACCAGAATTTTCCGGTCAGGATCTGTTTGTTTGAAGTCCATAAGTGCTTGGTAAATTTCATCACTTGACGTGACCCCTCCCCCAGGAGAATTCACAACCAGAAGGATACCTTTCACTTCTTTATCCACTGTAACCGCTCGAATTTCCTGAAGTAACTGGGTTACCGGATCGATCACTTCGCCGAATAAGGTAGAGCTCGACTCCCGCATAATCACCCCTTCTAAGGTTAGAATCGCGACCTTCGTTTCAGAACGACTCGATCCCCAAACCAAGGTTTCTTCCACCATGGGGAATTCATCGACACCGTATTCAGACATCTGGGAGTCAAAATTGGAACAGGTCACAAAATTCACAAGCAAGCTAACAGAGAGAATAACCCACATGATCCAATGGGTACGTCTACGACGGCGCGGTATCGGAGGAGGTGCGGATGCAAAAGATTGCGGCTGGGGTGAAGACGTTTCGATATTCATGTGGAACAAAGTAATCGATTTTCTATGAAAGAAAAGGCTTCAAGCATCTCTTCTTCAAAGAAGCCTATACATTTTGCCAAGACCCCACTTCGCCGTCGAAAAGTTCATCCGCCGCTAAAGGCCCCCACGAACCGGGCGGATAATAATGAAGTGGAATACGGGCATCCCGCTCCTGCCATGCCTGCAGAATTGGATCCATGATGCGCCAGGCGGCTTCTACTTCATCCGAACGCATAAAGAGCGTTGCATCTCCCCGCATCACATCCAGTAACAGCCGCTCGTAGGCCTCGGGCAAGAGGCCTTCATGATTTTCAGCATAGTTGAAATCCAGTTCGGAATCCTCGACGACCATATGCATAGAAGGCCGTTTGGTCGCAAAATGAAGGGAGATACCTTCATCGGGCTGAATCCGAAATGTCAGCATATTTGGTCGGGCCTCTGTAAGATCACATACATCATCTTCACACTGAACCGTGCGAAAAAGTTCCATGGGCGGTTTCTTAAACTGAACCGTAATGCTGGTTTGCTTACGCCCCATTCGTTTACCAGTGCGTAAATACATAGGCACCCCTGACCAGCGCCAATTATCGATGAAGAACTTTGCGGCAACAAACGTTTCAGTACGGCTGTCATCTGGAACTCGATCTTCGTCTATATAGGAGGGTTTTTTTTCCTTGTTGATGGCCCCTGTGGCATATTGCGCACGCACCACATTGTCACGAACGTCATCTAGTTTCGGCACCCGAATACTTTGGAGAACTTTCACTTTTTCATTACGAAGGGCATCGGATGAGAATCCACTTGGAGGCTCCATGGTTACTAAACAGAGTAATTGAGAGAGATGATTCTGCATCATATCCCGAAGAGCACCTGCGGTATCGAAGTAAGCTCCACGACCAGATTCCATTCCCACAGTTTCACTGGCCGTGACTTGAATATGATCCACATAACTGCTGTTGAAAACCGGTTCAAATATCGTATTCGCAAAACGGAACGACAAAATGTTCTGAACTGTTTCTTTTCCAAGGTAGTGATCGATACGATACACCTGTGACTCATCAAGCAAACTCAGCACGTGTTGATTTAACTCATGAGCACTTTTCAAATCGCGGCCAAAAGGTTTCTCAATGACAACCCGGCTCCAAGAGCTGTGCGATGGATGATAGGTCAATCCGGACTCTTTCAGAAAGGTCGTAATCGGACCAAAAAAGCTCGGAGCAACACTCAAGTAAAAGACCCGGTTTTGTTCGTACGTTTTTTCATCACTCAGTTGAGTTGCGAGACGTGAAAAAGAATCCTTATCGTCAAGTTCCCCCTTAAAATAATCGATACGTTGAACAAAGGCGTCTAGTTCTTCAGACGAACCCTCTACCCGCTGAAAGCGCTCTACTTCTTCGCGCATTTCGGTGCGGAAGGATTCCGAGGTATAGTCACGCCGTCCGAAAGCCACAATCCGCAAACTGTCAGGCAGACGGTTTTCAACGGCCATTGCGAACAAAGCAGGAAGCAACTTACGCCGGGTAAGATCTCCAGTACCACCAAAAATGATAACGGTTTGAGAATCTTCTACCCGTAAATCAGGTATGCGGTCGGACGAATCTCCAGAAGGAGAGGTATGGATATTGATAACTGGGCTCATATGCGGACACCTTCATCTTGTAGTCCTTAATGTCAAGAAAAGGGCGATTAGAAAGCTCTAGCTAAACTCTAGCACTATTGATCGTTGGTAAAATTCTACTTCTCGCATATAGCATCATCCTTATTCATGAAATCACCCCAACCTACATTCTCTATAGGATCCGTTTGCAAAGAAGGCTTTCGTAGAAACCGAATTCCCGCTTTAATTTTGCAGACCTTTGCTGCCGTACTACTCGCACTTTACTTTCTGGTTCCGGAGTTGAGGTCAGGTTTTGAAGCAATCGGAAAGCTAAAAGCCGATACCGGTATCTGGTTTGCACTCGTCTCCACGGCGTTCTTTGGCGGATTCATTCCATGGATAGTCATGGTGCAACGGGGTCGTATAAAGAAAGGAGAACGTACCAAGCATCTACTATTCTTTTTGGGTTTCTGGGCCTTACAGGGATTTATGGTGGATCAATTATACACACTCCAAGATGAATGGTTTGGTTCAGAGGCGACCCTCCGGGTGTTACTTCTGAAAGTTTTGGTAGACCAGATTCCATTTAATTTATTTTGGGCCACACCGAATAGCCTCATTTTTTATGGGTGGAAAAATGCCGACTTTTCATGGAGAAAATTATGGCAGTCCCATTCCAAACAAAGTTTTTTCCAGAAGTATGCAACCATACAAATCAGTGCTTGGGTCATTTGGATCCCTGCCGTTCTTATGATCTACAGTCTCCCCCCCAACCTGCAGGTACCGTTATTCAACCTAGTACTTTGCTTTTTCTCATTGGTTTTAGCCTTTATCAGCCGTGACTAAGCTGCCTTTAAGGAGTCGCTATCACCAAAACTACGCTCTCAGTCTTTACAGTTCACATTTTCAGGGCATACTTCACTTATGGAAATTGAACCAGAAGTCTTAGACCCTCAGGGGCGGCCAACCCGTGCCACTGTAAACATGCCAGGGAAATGGAAGCTAATCATCTACGGAGCTGTCGCAGTCGTGATCGGTCTTTTATTGCTCTACGTTATGTTCTGGGTAGCTCTGGTTTTTCTCGCATTGGGTGCAATCACCTTGGGTATTAACCTTATCCGTAGTTGGATCAGGGGTGAAAAGCCGATCAAGAACTCTCAAGCCAGTGTCAAATTCTATATCGGCAACAAACCTCCTCGAGATTAGCTTAGCCTTTTCTTTGGACAGGTCGTCCACAGCCGAACTAGCGGTCAGAGACCAAATCGCCACCAAATCGTTATCTGCGGAGGTTTCTGGGCAAAAAAGGGTTGTTTCCTCAGGCCAAGTTTTTCATAATGTACTGACGGATAGTTTCCAAGTCAGAGGGTAAGGATTCACATCGGGTTTCAGACCCCTCTAAGGCATCTATAACTGGGTGATGAGGGACCTCGCCAATTGCATCCACAATTGCATCCACAAATTTTGCCGGATGCGCAGTTGCCAAACAGATTAAAGGATCGTGGTTACAGAAATTGCATCCAACCACTACCCCTACGGCCGTATGAGGATCTAAAAGATAATCCTCTTTCGAATGAACCAATTTAATCATGTCGATCATTTGCTGATGATCGGCACGTTCCCCGACAACTAACTGCATAGCCGGATGAACCTTCAATTCCGAGAGATCGACCGAGCCAGTTTGGGCGAAGTCCGACATCGTGGCCCTCACTTTTTCACTATCGCCATTCATCAACGCGTACAGAAAGCGTTCGAAATTACTAGCCACCTGAATGTCCATGGAAGGACTACTGGTTTGCGCCACCTGTCCACTTTCGTATTTCCCGGTCTTAAAGAAACGGGATAAGATATCATTTTCATTCGTAGCGAGAAGTAAACGACTGACAGGTAAGCCCATTTGACTGGCGTAATATCCCGCCAAAATATTTCCGAAGTTCCCGGTGGGTACACTAAACTGAATAGTCTCCGAACCGGTTTCTCTACGGAGTTGCAGACCCGAATAGAAATAATACACAATTTGGGCCATCACCCGAATCCAGTTGACCGAGTTGACCGCACCCAGCTTCATGTCGGTTTTAAAAGGTACGTCCGCAAAAAGGGTTTTCATGATCCGCTGACAATCGTCAAAGGTCCCATCTATGGCAATATTATAAACATTTTTATCTAAAACAGAGGTCATTTGTAAGGCCTGAACCGGACTCGTTCTACCTTCGGGATGCATCATGAAAATTGAGATCCTCGACTTGCCTCTCATCCCATGAATAGCTGCAGATCCGGTGTCCCCGCTGGTGCTGCCAAGAATGTTCAAGTGCTGATCGCGTTTCTCCAGAGCGTACTCAAAAAATTGAGCCAAAAACTGCATGGCCATATCCTTAAAAGCTAAGGTAGGACCATGAAAAAGTTCGAGTACATAAAAGTCGCCGACCTTTACGGTGGGGGCCGTTTCCGGGTGGCGAAAGGTCGAATAGGCACGGTTTACCAAACCGCGTAAATCCTCAGATGGAATATCGGTGATAAATTTTGAAAAGATTTCGAAAGCCAATTCAGGATAAGAAAGCTCTGTGAGCCGGTCTAAGTCTGCTGAAAAATCAGGAAGCGATTCAGGCACCAGCAAGCCACCATCCGGTGCGAGGCCGGTTAGCCCTGCGTCGGTAAAAGTCATTTTTTCCGTTTGGCCACGGGTACTTAGGTAATTCATAGAAACTCTTTTAAGGGCGGGGTTGAATTTGGTCAAGCGTAGTCCGCGCACTCCGTGCGTGGAAATATAAGCGGAAGCCCGCATGTATTAAACGTATTATTAAAAAGCTAAAGTAGAAGTCTAGGGCTACTATTTTCGCACTCGGAAAGAAAACTATACCTATAATTATTAACATCTACCCCCTTATCCTTTACTCTTACTTTATGCCCGCATCCCACTTCAATTTCTACGAACCCAATAAAACGACTACCTCTCATAAAAGGCACCTACCCCACCTTGAGCAGAAAAATATCTGCTACCTCATCACCATGATGACCGCGGATGCTTTTCCTAAAGCCGCGCAGAAGAAATTAGCTATAAGAAAAAAATATGGTGTAGGGATAATGGGTTCTCATCCGCTACGACTCGTGAAGAGATTTACAATCAATGCCGTCCGCTTCAGAAGAAGAATTTCATTCGGGTAATGTCCTCAGCGTATCAGAAGGCTCTCGACAAAGGGTCAGGAACTTGCGTTCTCAAACACCCGCGCCTAGCCCAGATCGTAGATAACGCTTTCCACTACCATGAAGGAAAAACCTGTTTCCTAGGCAATCGGGTGATTATGCCCAATCATGTTCATGCTTTGGTCCAGCCCTACCCCGATCATACTCTGAAAGAAATTCTCAAGAGTATCCGTCGATTTACGGCAACCACTATTAACAGGGAACTTAAACAGGGAGGACGATTTTGGGCGAGAGAGCCTTTCGACCACATGGTTCGATCTGCCCATTACTTTGGGCGGTATCAGGCATATATCTGGGCGAACCCAACGAGGGCGAAGTTAAGGGAGGGACCGTATTTGTTGGTGGAAAGCAGTTCGCGATCTCCGAGCGCGAAAATATAAACGAAAGCAGGCATGCTTGAACGTATTTTTAAAAAGCTAGAGTAGAGGTCTTTGGCTTATAGTTCCACGCACGGAGCAACTGTGTCATGATACAAGTTCTTTTTGAGAAGATTTAAGCAAAGATTGCATGTAGACAAGTAGCTTACGCATTGCGGCTACGATGGCGCATTTATAAGGTTTGCCTCTAGC
>Ga0222650_1000039_pt1 | contig 123707 bp, 107 predicted proteins | sample AntAcemetagen367_FD_179820 | JGI IMG/M metagenome (GOLD analysis project Ga0222650, IMG submission 179820) | Saline water microbial communities from Ace Lake, Antarctica - #367 | ecosystem: Environmental > Aquatic > Non-marine Saline and Alkaline > Saline | place: Antarctica: Ace Lake... | reverse complement strand
CGATGAATTGGCCCCAAGTATTTCCCCGTTTTCATCTCAGCCAGCTCAAGTGGCGTCCACTCCCTCTTAGCGCTCGAGGCTTTATTCTTAGGGGCTTCCCTCTTCATAAAATCACCCTATCAAGCCGCTCTCCAAAGGTCGATCTTTTTCGGTATGCCATATGCCAGGCGTATTTTGTTGACGAAATCACCGAGGCGCTCGCCCATCGCCGGGAAAGCATTCTTGAGCCCTACCTCTCCGAATCTTGGAGGGCCGATTTTTGGCATGACTCGCCGGTGATTCTGGACTTCCCTGTTGCGGGCGATGCTCATCTAATGGTCCGAGGGCTTTATCGTCCCGAGGACGTCCTATGGATTGGTGGTCAGTTCGACTCTGGGAAACCGCAGCATGAAGCGAACTTTCGAACCACTACCGAGTGGATTGAACTTGAAACCCTCCCCCCGCGAATCGCATCAGGAACATTCAAGCAAGGATCGATTTCAAGATCAGACTCCAACCTCATCAGCTCTCCCTTTATCGTTATCGAGTCCGATGACCTTATCGGCCACAAGCCGGACGATGACGTAGAGAGGGAGTGGAATAAACGCCTTTGTGCTGCTCTCATCCTTCTTTGTCGGGACCGCCTCAAGCTCTCTCTTCGTGCCGTTATTGACACCGGAGGCAAGAGCCTGCACGGCTGGTTTGACCGACCCTCACCCGATGCCGTGGAAGCTCTCATGAGCATTGCCCAGGGACTCGCCATCGACGACGCCGTCGTTACCCGCGCCTCAAATCCGCTCCGACTCCCCGGTTGCATCCATCAGAAGACAAGCAAGCCCGCTCGTCTTCTCTATCTCAACGCAAAAACCTTTTAAGAAATGTCAATTCAAGCAAATAAATCAGACGCTACCGCCGCCGCTATCCAAGATTTCATCACTGAATATTCTCCGCCAGAATCCGAGCCTCTAACAATTTATTACGATGCCGAACGAAAGGAATACCTCCTCGAAAATGCCTCTGGCCGCTGGCTCTCCTACAACCAAGGCCAGATCAGAAGAAAGCTCCGCGCGCTTGGCCATAGTTGCAAAACGGGAGATTCTTTCATCAGTCCCGTTGAGAAAATCCTCTGTGACACGGAAGAGCACAAGGACGTGTATTACGCCGCACCGTTAGCCGGAAAAACCTCAGGGTTTTATGAGGACAACGGGCTTCGATACCTCGTTACCGATAGTCCTCATTTCATCGATCCGGTGCTTGGCGATTGGTCGCTCATTGAGAAGATCTTAACCGGACTCCTTGTGACTGGGGAGGCCGGAGATATAGGAAATGTCCAGATGAAGATCTTTCTTGGCTGGCTCCGCCATGCCGTTATTTCACTCCGCGCTGGCACCCTTACCCAGGCTCAGGCACTCGCGATTTGCGGCCCGGCGAATAGCGGGAAAAGCCTCCTTCAAAAGATCATTACAAAGGCACTCGGAGGCCGCGCCGGTAAAGGAGCCCGTTACATGATGGGGAAGACCGATTTCAATTCCGAGCTTTGCTCGGCAGAGCACATCATGCTCGAGGACGAACACATGAGCCAGCGAATGCCGGACCGTCTTCATCTAGGAACCCAAATCAAGAACGTCACTGTTTCGTCGGATACTGTCAGTTGTCACCAAAAGAATCGCAAGGCTGTCAATATCCCTGTTTGGTGGCGCATCAGCATCTCCTTGAACGACGATCCCGAAGACCTCCGCGTCCTTCCTCCCCTGAATGAAAGCGTTCAAGACAAGATCATTGTCCTTCATGCTTCAAGCTATCAGATGCCAATGCCGACTCATACCGCAGAGCAGAAGCGAGCTTTCTGGAAGAGCATCGAAGATCAGCTTCCAGCCTTTCTTTATCACATTATCAACGTTCACGAAATCGCTGAGTCGGACCAGTCACAGCGCTATGGCGTCAGGACGTGGCACCATCCCGAGTTATTTGAATCCCTGCACGAGCTATCTCCCGAAGCGCACCTCCTCAAAATGATCGACCTCGTTCTTTGGTATGGTCAAGGGGCGGAATGGACAGGAACCGCCGACGAACTTCGCGCCATTTTGAGAAGCCATGACGATACGCGCCGCGATGCCGACCGACTACTTGAACACTCAAACACGACAGGGACCTACCTTGGGCGACTGGCCAAAAATGCTTCGACCAAAAACCGGCTGGAAGCATCCCGGAAACCCTCCAGCCGAGAATGGATCATCAGGAAGAAAATTTGAGCAACCTGAAAATCAGCCGTCATGGCGTCATGCTCCAATCTTTTAAATAGTCTTAATGACGGCATGACGGCAAAAAACCCACTTCACCGAATTTCTTTTAAAGTAAGCGATCACCGCCGAACCACTCACAAACCTAATCATGAAAACGACCTCTGACTCACCCGCACTCAATGCTATCATTCAGGAGATTAACGAAATTTTAACACGCCCCTTCGATCACGCGGTGGGAGATGATCCGCCGCCCCCCAATAAGTCGCTTTGCGTATTTGAGGGTGAGGGGGAGATGATCATTTCAAAATCCGATCTTGAGAAGAAGTCGCGGGTCCCTCCGATCAATCCCATCCAAGGCTAGCTCTTGCCCCTAAAAAAGGGCTAGATACAGCCTCCCTATGGGGCGGTAGCTCTCCAGCCTTTCTGGTGGCTCATGGATAAACCAACGCAGGGACAGCTTGAGGCGCTTTGGAAGAGCGTCTACGCCCCCGTCCTGACCGACTACATTGCGGTGAGTGGCTACACTCAGAAGAACCGGATTAAAGAGAAATTGATCAAGCTCTTCGGGGGGTCAAAAGAGCGACCGTCCCTTTTCGAGTTTACCGAAAAAATTATTTCAGATTTAGGGGAGACGGCAGCAGGCCGGAACAAACCAACCATCGAAGGAGACCTCGACCGCAATCAAATGGCAGCGCGGAAAGACCTCGCTCACGCCGAGAAACTCGAAATGGAAAACGATCTTCGCCGAGGGGAACTTATCGACGCGGCTGAACACGATCTCATGAACGCGGAGGTTGACGGCATTATTCGCTCCAACTTCCTCAGCCTCTCGTCTCGACTGGCGAAAGAACTTGCCGAGATTAATAACCCACGCGAAGTCCAAATCTTCCTCAATGAGAAGATCCGAGAAACCCTCAGCTCATTAGGTGATGAGAGTTAACGACCTAAGAACCCGCCGGATTGACCGGGTGAAACTGCTCACGCTTGATCCATTCGACAAACTGTAAAGATTGGATCCTGCCTGAAGCCTCGCAAAAGCCTTCTCAGATAAAACAAAATCAACCCAAGTAAGTCAAACCGGAGGAAGCGGCGCAGATGATGAGGAGGAGTCATCACAGGGCGGGGCGGCAACCTCAGCCCTTTTTTTGTGCCATCGACATTCCACCCGGAAAAGTGTTGCCCATTTGTTGCCCGTTTTGGGTGCGTTTTGGTGCATTTGAAGGGCAACTGAGGGGCAACTGCCTCTTCCCGAAAGAGGCTTCTAAAACCTCCTAACCCTTTGTTTATCAAGAGAATACCGGCGATGGGAATCGAACCCATACTTCCGAAGAAACGCGATTTTGAATCGCGCGCGTCTACCAATTCCGCCACGCCGGCTTTTTGTTACTGAAAGTGGGCGGAGTCTTGTGATTTCCAGACCCTCTGTCAAGCACCCCGCTGCCAGAATTTCACGAAAACCCTATGACTGAAATTTTGCCTAGCCGGCAACTCTCTTCGATTTCCGGCAAGCCCAAAAAAAGGGTCTTCCCGGCCTCCACCGCAATTGTCCTGATTCCCGCCTCGCGACAGCTCGCGATTGTTTGCGGCCCGATCACCGGAATATCAAAGCGCATATCCTGATTCGGTTTTGAAACCTTAACCAAAGTGATGTCCTTTCCATTCCCCAAACTTCCCCCACGCTTGATACACTCATCCGTGCCCTCGAAGGCCTCAACCGCAAGAACGGTCCCCCGTCGGACCACGATACTTTGCCCGATATCCAGAGCGCTGGTTTGTTTGACAATCTTTTTTCCGAAGCAGATATCTTCCCAATCCCGTTCGCGCGGACTGGGTCCATAGAGATGGCCTTCTCCTGCCAAGTGGTCTTCCAAAAAGGTCGTGGCCGGCAAAAGCGTGATCTCCTCTTTTTCAAGTTCGTCCGCGATCGCTCCAAAAAGCGATTCCGCATTTCGCTCTTTGACAGCATGCAGGATCTTGAGAGTCCGGAGGTCGGGCCAGAGATCAAAGAGATTTCTGGGTGCGATTTGACCCACCATGATGGCCTCCGAGGCCCCTTGTTTACGAAAAAACTTAATGACCCCGCCCAGTTGCCCCACCCGGAACCACTGAATTTGAGCCACTTCTTTTTTCAACTCCTCCTTCGTCTCTCCCTTGAAGGCGGCCACGACGACCCTCACTCCCAGCTTGCGAGCGGCGCGCGCAAAGGTTTCAGGGTAAATTCCGTTCCCCGCGATCACCCCGATCGTTCGTTGCACAGTGCTCACGCCCGAGACTCTTATTTTTCAGATCGTAAATTTCAAACTTCAAATTGCATGATGAGCTAAAATCCCTATCTTGCGGCATGGACTTCCCCCTCATCTTAGCGGTACTCGGCATTCTGGTTTTACTGGTCGTCGGTGTGATCTTCATTAATTTCTTTGGTTTGTGGATTCAGGCCAAGGCTGCGGGGGCCCCAGTGAGCCTCCTCCACCTCATCATGATGCGCCTTCGAAAGGTTCACCCCGGCACAATTGTCAATAGCAAGATCACCGCGGCGAAGGCCGGCCTGATCTATGAGACCGACAAGTTGGAGGCCCACTATCTCGCAGGTGGAGACATCCGGAGCGTCGTCCTCGCTTTGGTGGCTGCTGATAAAGCGGGTATTCCCCTTACCTTCGATCGGGCCTGCGCCATCGACCTCGCGACCAAGGACACCGGCAAAACCGTCCTCGACGCGGTCCGGACCTCCATTAATCCGAAGGTCATCGATTGCCCAAACCCCAGCGGTGGAATTACGAAAATCACGGCGGTCGCGAAAGACGGGATTGGAGTCAATGTGCGCGCTCGGGTTACCGTGAGGACGAACCTCGACCGCTTCGTGGGCGGTGCCACTGAAGAAACAATCATTGCACGGGTTGGCGAAGGAATCGTGACCTCGGTGGGTTCAGCGGCGTCCTACAAAACAGTCCTCGAAAATCCCGATTCTATCTCAAGGCTTGTTCTTGAGAAAGGAGTTGATGAAGCGACCGCCTTTTCGATTCTTTCGATCGACATCGCAGATGTTGATATTGCCGACAACGTGGGAGCCCGCCTTCAAACCGAGCAGGCTGAAGCCGACAAGCAAGTCGCTCAGGCCAAAGCGGAAATGCGTCGTGCGGCAGCAGTGGCGACCGAACAGGAAATGGCAGCTCGGACGCAAGAAATGCGGGCCAAGGTTGTCGAAGCCGAAGCGATGGTCCCACTTGCGATCGCCGAAGCCCTCAGGAACGGAAACCTTGGTGTCATGGACTTCGCGAAATATGAGAATGTCGTAGCCGACACCAAAATGCGTGATTCCATCGGAAAAGAAAGCAACGGTCCCACCGACGAGGCTTAATTTCAAATGACTCTACTCGCCGAATTTCCTCTTGACTCCAACGCCATCATTGTGGTGGTGGCGGTGATCTTTGCCGCCATCAAGGCCTTCATCGAAAAGAAGCAGAAGAAGGAGGTTGAAGAATCGCCTCCCATTCCTGAAAACGAAGAAGAGGAGTATGATCCTTATTTAGAATACGAGGCCGAGTTGGAGAGACAAAGAAGAGAACGTGAGATCGTGTTACCGGTCCGCGTCTCAACACCTCCCCCGCTCATCACTCCACCTGCAGTTCAAGTCGCAAACAAGACACCGGTCCGACCAAAACTGAGTGATGCTGAAAAGAAGGCTCTTAAAAATCTGAATCTGAACTCGCACCGCCAAAGAAAGGGCACCTCGCGAGATCAGTCGACCAAGTCGAGGGTCTACCTCCACCTGTCCAGTCCGACTGCCGCACGGGAAGCCTTGGTTCTTGCCGAGGTTCTGGGACCTCCGAAAGCTTTCAAAGGTCGTCGGTAGTTCGGGACTCCCCTCTGAGAAGGGGTGAGTTCCTAGAGCCACGATTTTAAAACCCTGACATCCCGGGCCACGTGAGCAACCGCTTCCATGACCTCTTTTTTTGGATAAATCGCTGACTTCCCCCATTCCATATGAAGGGAAAGAGGCAAGGGTGCATGGCCCTCTCGAACCACCTCGAAAGTCTTTTGACTGACGATTCCGGTGTCGAGAGGAACGTTTTTGAGGGTCTCTGATCGCTCCCCGGCCCACTTGGCATCTTTAACAAAGATGGAGCGAACGTGTTTTCCCAGCAATGCCAAGGCCGTTTCGAAGGACGGCCCTGAACCTACTCGGATATGCCGCAGATCAAATGCGATCGCGGCATGATCGGGATCAACTCCCTCGAACATCATCGCGGTATCCCAAGCCAAGGAGCCGGCGTATCTCGCCCCAGCGTGAATCTGATAAAGGGCTTGGACCCCAATCTCTTTGTTCATCGCCTCAATCTCTTTGAGCTTCGCAGTGTTTTCCTTCACCTGCGGAAGGAGATCCTTTTCGAGATCATATCGGAAGTAATCCATCCGATATTTCGTGATGCCATTCGCCTTAAGAATCCTTAAAAAATTGGCGTTTTTGTCGTCAGCTAAGTTCACGTTGCATGCCGCGATGTGCGCCTTCTGTCCATTCTTGGCCAAAGCAGACACCATTTTGGGGACTTGGACTTCGGCGTCTTTTGGGTCAATATGCCCTCCTTCTCGAATCGTCGCTTCGATCCCTTGCACCCCCATTTTGGCCAACTCTTCCCCCATGCGATCGTAGCGCAAAGTTTGGATCGGCTTTTCAAAGACCACGATAGGCCAATCAGCCAGCTGTGGTTTTGCACCCCTGGAAACTCCCGCACCAGCGAGAGCGAAAGTGGAGTGCTTCAAAAAATGGCGTCGATCAAGCATCACGCTACCAAGCATTACCGAATCTCACTTGGCAATCCGAAAGATCTCGCAACACAAACCATCCTTTCATGAGTCCTCAAAAGCCTCCCTCGCACGGGGACGTCGTTTTTCTTTCACCTAAGTTGCCCCCACCAAAACAAATCACCCTGAATTCCCCGCTTTCCTTCCGCATAGCCTCATCTAAGTTCCACTTCCTCATGAAATCCGTTTTCCTTCTCGTTACCGCGTTCATTCTTCCGCTCTCCGCCAATCCTGTGGCGGGCGAAGGCTCTGATTTTAAGCCCGACCCAAAAGCCCTCTTCGGCTCCATGGACAATGGCTTCAAATACGTCATTTATCCGAATGCCGAGCCCCCGGGCAAATTCTCCGTCCGCCTCCACATCTCGGCAGGTTCACTCATGGAGGCTGATGATCAACGAGGAGTCGCTCATTTTCTTGAGCACATGGTTTTCAACGGCACCAAAAACTTCGCCCCAGGTGAGCTCATCCCCACCGTGCAGCGTGCCGGAATCGCCTTCGGCATGCACGCCAATGCCTACACCTCATTCGATGAAACGGTCTACATGTTGGATCTTCCCAACACCGACGAAAAAACTGTCAATCTCACCTACACCGTCATGCGCGACTTCGCCGACGGAGCGCTCCTCACCGCCAAGGAAATCGATGAAGAACGTGGCGTCATCATTTCGGAAAAGACTTCTCGTGACTCTGTCGGCTACCGCATGATGCTGAAACAATTCGAGTATCTCATCCCCGGCTCCCGCCTGATGCAGCGTGTCCCAATCGGCACCGAAGAAGTGATCAACAACGCGCCACGTGAACGCTTCGTTGATTTCTACAACCGCTTCTACACCCCGAACCGAATGACCTTCGTCGTCGTCGGTGACTTTGACGGCCAGGAAATGGAAAAACGCGTTCGTGAAACATTCATCTCCCTCCAAAACCCCGGGAATCCCGGCAAGAATCCACCCAAAGATATCCCGCCCACCGGCTTCGGGCTGCGCTCAGAAGTCTTCACCGACAAGGAACTCCCATCCACTGACATCTCCCTCTACTCACTTCGGCCCTTCACCCCCAAGCCAGACACAAGTGCCAATCGGATCAACCAATACCCACTCGCCATCGCGAATGGCATTTTGAGCCGTCGCTTCGGTATTCTCGCCAAGGAAGAAGGGTCTCCCATTCTCTCAGGATCGGCAGGACGATCCGCCTACTTCAATATGATCGAGCAAGGCGGGATCGAAGTGACTCCGGCCGAAGGGAAATGGAAAGAGGCCATTCCCATCCTCGAGCAGGAACTCCGAAAAGCGGTCAAATTTGGCTTCACGAGCGAGGAACTCAAGGAAGTCAAAGCCAACCTCATCAACTCGGCAGAGGAGGCCGTCAAACGGAAGGAAACGAGACGCTCGGCCGGAATCGCTTCGGCATTCATTAGCGCAATTGGCGAGAAGAATGTCTTCACGACACCAGAAACCGATCTCGAGCTAGTCAAGAAGGCACTCGATGGGATCACCGCCGGAGATTGCCAAAAGGCCTTCAACGAATTTTGGGACACCCAAGACCTCTCACTCGTTCTCACCACACCCAAGGCCCCCGAAGGCGCGGTCGATAAACTCAAGGTCCTCTTTCTCAAGAGCAGCGAATCCGAAGTGACCGCGCCCACCAGCGAAGAACTCGCACCTTTCGCCTACACCACATTTGGAAATCCTAGCACGGTCGTTCAAGAAAACACGATCGAAGACCTAGGCGCAACCCAGATCATGCTCTCGAATAATGTCCGTGTGAACTACAAGCAGACCGACTTTCAGAAAAACTCGATCAGCCTCAATGCTCGCTTTGGTTCCGGTCAACTCACCCAACCGGATGACACTTCGGGGCTTGACCGGTTCGCCGGTGCCATCTTCGAGGCCGGTGGTCTCGGGCAACACTCGGCAGATGACCTCCAACGGATCCTTGCGGGTAAAAACGTCAGTATTGGATTTGGCGTCGATGAAGCCAGCTTCTCGCTTTCCGGCCGCACCACGCCCGAAGACTTGGAGCTTCAACTCCAACTGATGGCAGCCTATCTCACCGATCCCGGTTTCCGCCCCGAAGGCGAGCGCATGTTCAAGATGGCGCTCCCCATGCTCTACAATCAGCTCGAGCACTCGATGCAAGGAGCGATGATCAAGCTGACCAGCGATCTCCACGGTGGCGATTTTAGGTTTGGTTTCCCGGCTCAGGAAAAGGCCCTGACCTATAATAGTGAGATGGTTAAGAACTGGGTCATGCCAGCCTTCAAGGAAGCTCCTCTCGAACTCACCCTCGTCGGTGATCTCGATCCAAAGGTTGCCATTCCCCTGATTTTAAAAACGTTTGGAGCCCTTCCCGAGCGCAAGACCGCCAAGCCCGACTTTTCAGAGCGCCGTAAAATTAACTTCCCGAAACGTCCGGGAGGAATGAAGTTGACCTTCGACTCCAAAATCCCCAATGCCGCGGCGATGGCCGTTTGGAAGATTCCCGCCACCGGGACTGAGGTGAAAACTTCACGCCGCTTCAATCTTCTTGCTTCGATCCTCAGTGACCGCATGCGCGAGGAAATTCGCGAAAAGTTGGGTGGCTCCTACAGCCCCCGGGCCGGGGCCTCTCCCAGTCAGGAACTCGATGTGGGAATGCTGCAAGCGATGGCTCAGGTCAAGCCAGAGGAAACCAAAAAATATGGTGAACTGATGATCACCCTTGCCGATAAAATGGCGACGGACGGAGTGACCAAAGACGAACTGGAGCGCGCTCTTAAGCCCATCCAATCCGGCTTGAAAGAAAGCCTCCGCGATAATGGCTACTGGCTCGAAACCGTTCTTGGGAGCAGCCAAGAGAAGCCCTACAAACTCGACTGGGCCCGCACTCGGGATGACGATTACGGCAAGGTAACCGTCGCCGAATTGAACGCTCTCGCCAAAGAGTTCCTCGTGAAAAATAATGCTCTTCTCTACGAGATCGTCCCAGAAACATCAAACGATGAAGAATAAATACGCGATTTGAGGATTTGCATCTTTATTTAATCATCATTTAAAGGACTGCCAGTCCATGCGAATCACGGTCGACATAGATGACGAGACTTTGGAACAGGCGATGAAATTGACTGGTAAGTCTAAGAAAGGGCCAGCTATCACCAGAGCCACCACTGAATTTGTTCGACGCGAAATGGTGAAGACGTTCGCCGACATGGTGATGGCAGGAGAGTTCGCGGACTACCCTCTTACCAAGAACGAACTCGAAGCCTCAGATCGCGGAGCGCCATGGTTCTTATTGCTACCAGTGCCTGGGTGGACTTTTTCCGCCGAGATAGCGATCTCCCCACAAAGCTTGCCATTAAGGGCCTCCTCGATTCCTTCGAGGGGGGGCTCTCTGCGGGGCTGTTGAGATGGAATTTCTTGGCGGAGCCCGGCCCAACGAGTTTGTGAAAATCAAGCCTTGGTTCGACCTTATCCCCTACCTCACCAGCGATCACAAGATTTGGCGAAAGGTCGCCGATCATTACGCCAAGCTGAGAGCCGAAGACCACACCCTGCCATGGAATGACATCATGATCGCGACGATTGCACTCGAAAAAGAGGCCGCCGTCTTTGCACACGACAAGCACTTCGCAATCATAGCCCAAGTGCTTAAGCTCCCCCTCTATCAGCCCGGCTACAACGGAAAATTTAACGCGGACGATTGAGTCTTCGACAGAACCCGCCGCACCAGATCGAGGGCACGCTGACTCGCTTGTTGTTTGAAATCGAGCCGACTGCGAGGATGATTTTCAAGGAAGGTTTCCACTCCGGCGTGAGTTGCGACGCCGAAGCAAACGGTCCCCACGGGCTTCTCCTCGCTTCCCCCGCCCGGCCCGGCAATCCCGGTGATTGAGACGGCAACATCGGCACCGCTCACCCGGAGCGCACCAGCAGCCATCTCTCCGGCAACCTCTTCACTCACCGCACCATGAGCCGCTAGAGTCACTTCGGAAACCCCGAGCAACTGGACCTTAGCCTCGTTTGCGTAGGTCACGAATCCGTGCGTGAACACTGAACTTGCGCCCGGAACATTCGTCAATCGACTCGCGACAAGACCACCAGTGCAACTTTCGGCAGTGGTCATCGTCAACTTCGCCGCATCCAGACCGCGGACCACAACCGTTTCAAGATTTGCGCCATCATCGGAAACAAGGAACTCCGAGAAGCAAGCTTCAGTCAATTTGCGACCCCGTGCGATCACTTCGTCAGAACCAATGAGACGCAAGTCCACCTCGCCAAGTCGCGCACAATAACCAACCTCAAGTCCTTCAATTTTCGCAAGGTCCTCATCGAGTTGATCGTGAAAATCACTTTCTCCAATACCGACAAATTTCAGCTCGACAACATTATCAATCGCCTCGACGCCCGCGAGTGCCTTGAGCCGTGGCACCACTTCATCGTGAAACATCGGATAGAGTTCCCGTGGAGGCCCCGGGAGAAGGAAGACGGCACAAGCCGGCTCTCCCCCAAGCCGGGGCGGAGCATAAATGCCCGGCGCGGTCCCATTCTTGTTCGGGAGAATGTCAGCTCCCACCAGATTTTGGGCCTGCTTGAGATTGGCATCGACCATCGGCTTGTTCCGCTTCTCGAAAAATTCGTAAAGCGATCTCAGGGCCGCCTCATCCTCGATCATTTCAACTCCCAGCACCTTGGCAAGGGCCTCTCGCGTGATGTCGTCACTCGTCGGTCCGAGACCACCTGTCACCAAAACAACGTCCGACCGGCGTGTCGTTTCAACTAAGGCTTCCTCAATTGCAACGCCATCAGGAACGGTCATCTGCCGTTGCACCCGCAAGCCGAGCTTTACAAGCTCCTGCCCCATCCAGGTCCCATGCGTATTTGCAGTTGAGCCCAAAAGGAGCTCCGTCCCGGTATTTAGTATTTCAATCCTCATCGTGGTCATTCCAGACCACTTCCTTGGCATCGCCCCACAAAGATTCAAGAGCATAATGCTTACGAAACTCCAGATCGAGGACGTGAACCATGACATCCACAAAATCAATCACGACCCAACGGCTTGCCGCCTTGCCTTCGGTATGGAGAGCGGGATCAGACCCTTTCTCACGAACGCTGCCCTCGACATCGCGAACAATCGCTTTCAAGTGAGGTTGGGAATTCCCCGAGCAAACCACCATAAAGTCGGTGAGCGTGGAAATCCCCCGCAGGTCAAAGATACGAATATCTTCGGCTTTTAATTCATCGGCGGCGTTCGCGCAAGCGAGAGCAAGATCTTGTCCGTTAAGCATAGCTGGGGTGTCGATTTGACAAAAAAACCGGCCTTGGGCCGGTCATCGTCCTGTGAGATTGTCCCCACTTTCCGCTTTCACGGAAAATGGTGGAGCGTAGCGGATTCGAACCGCTGACCCCCTGCATGCCATGCAGGTGCTCTACCAACTGAGCTAACGCCCCCGAAACCTTTTCAGGACGGGCGAAGGGATAGGCCCACCCCCCTCGACTGGCAAGAGAAAAAAATGAAAAGAAATTGAGATTTTTACGCTCCCTCTTGAGTTGCTCTACAATTTCCGCTACAACCTAGGAATGGGAATGCTTTTATTTACGTTCATTAAAACTCAACTCACTCTCACTGCCGCAAGCTCATTGATGTTCTTTTCTACGGTGCGCCAGGTTCAAATGGCCGGGGAGGCACAGGAAGAACTCCTCATGGAAATCGAAATCGACGAAATCGCGCCTGAGCCGCTGCTCATTAAACCCCAGAAAAAAGAAGAAGAATAGCGGCCTCAAGGGCGCATTTTCTCCCTCATTCCCTCCTCGGGAACCCCGCACTCCTTATTCCACACGAGCCGTTTTCGATTTCGAGCAATCACGCGATATCCCCAGTTTCGCGCTCCCATGGGAATCACCGCCAATATCCCTGCGACCGCCAGCCCCAGCCCTCCAGCGCGCCCGAATGCCAACCGGACAGCTTCGCTGGCCCGCCACGTCCGTCCATTTTCAGCCACCGCTATTGAGTCGTCCGTGAGATCAATCCCATATCTCCGAGCCGTCGCCCCAATCAAAGGAGCAAAGAGTAACCGGTCCCCGGCATCGAGCCGATTCAGCCACTTCAACGCCCCCTGACACATCAGACAATCACTGTCGAAAAATACAATCATCCTCTCTTTCACGGGGAGAGCTTGCCACTTCCCCGGGAAAAATCGAAGATTCATTTAGATGGCCGAACATCAGCGCATCCACGACCTCCCTCCCGATCAAAAACCGCGAGAGAAGATGGCCGCCTTGGGTGCCGCCTCTCTCTCGAACGAAGAGCTTCTTGCGATCTTCCTGCGTACCGGCACCAAGGGAGCCAGCGCCATCGAGATCGGCCGGCATCTCCTTCGCAAACACGGCGGCATCGTCCCGCTGGCACGCCTTGATCTCAAGGAACTCTGTAAAGAACACGGCCTCGGCCTCGCCAAAGCCTGCCAACTTCAAGCCGCCTTCGAACTCGGGTCACGCGCCGCCCGCGATGGTTCAAGCAGCACCGTGCTTTCCTCGAGCTTTGCGATTTACCAATTCCTGGCTCCCCAACTTGCCCACCTTTCCACCGAAAAACTCTTCGTCTTGACCTTCTTCAGCAATGGCAAGCTTATCCGGATGCGCGAACTCTCGAGTGGCTCCACCAATCAGACCGTAGCCTCAATCTCTGAAATCCTCCGTCCCGTCCTCATCGACCAGGCCCCCAACTTCGTGATCGCCCATAATCACCCTTCCGGCGACACCACGCCCAGCGGCCCCGACAAAGCGCTCACTCAAAACCTCGCCAAAGCCGCCGCCACAATGGGGCTGAACTTCGTCGATCACCTTGTCATCGGACGCCCCACCGACGGAACCCAAGGATACTATTCCTTCGCCGAAGAAGGCGAACTCTAGCCATGAAAATTCTATCACTCCTCTTTCTCCTCACACAATTTTCGTCAGCCAAAACCTGGTTGCAAATTGCCAGTAAGGAAAACTACCAACGCGATCACTCTGGCCGCCATATCCGGGATATCACTCCGGGCTCCCCCGCTCTCGAATACCAGGAACTCAACCGCAAACTCATGATCCGGGTTACGAATGGCGAATCCGGAATTTGTCCGTGCTTCTTTGATGAATTAAAATGGGAAACCAAGCTCAACATTTCCGCCCTCAACTTAAACACTTTATTTGAATATCGGACCAGCCAGCAAGACTGGGACACCGCCATCGCCGTTCTTGAACTTTCCGAACGGTTCAAAGCTCTCATCACTCAGAGTGAACCGAGTTTAGTTTGGCTCCTCATTACGAGCGCCCCCGCGAATAGGATCTTTCAATCCCTCGAGCATCTGGCCGACATTGAGGATCTCAAAAAGCGGAAGGAAATGTTTAACAAGCTCCAAAAACATTGGATGAAACTGAAAATCTCACGCCTAGACTTCCTTCACTCTCGAAAAGGAGAAACCCGCTTTATCCTCAGATTCGTGAAGAACATCAAAGCCATCATCAAAAAAAACACTCAAGATCTCGAAAAGCCCTCGATGTTTTATGGGGTCGATGCTCCCCACAAGCTCACCGCCCGGGAGCTTCTCGAACTTCCAGTTGACGCCGAATTGTCCCAGAAACAAACCCTTGCGGACCTCGAAGTGATCTATGACTGGATCAAAAGCGAGAAGCCTTTTTCGGAACGCCCGGAGCTTGATCGCCGAGATTCGAGTAGACAAATCACTTTTTATCAAGAGCACGAAAACGGGCTTTTTGAACTCTTCCGAGATAGCCCGGACTACCTAACAATCGCGTCCATGACGAAAAGGCGAGACATCCAGACTTTATCTAAACTCCTTGCTTGAAAATGGCTCGAAAGCGAAAACAAGGGAACCCGCATCCAAACGAGCGATGACCTCATCAATCTCCTCCCGCCAAAAACTCAGCTGAAAGTCGCTCGGCACAAAATCCAAATCGATGTCGCCAAACGGACCATCGAGATTCCAAACCTCGAACTCATCTCCGATCATTCTTTCCTCACCGTCGAGGTTCCCGACCTCTTCAAAAACTAATGTCCGCAATCCACCCGCAAGCCCTCGTCTCAAAGACCGCTAAACTCGCCCATGATGTCGAGGTCGGCCCCTTCACAATCATCGAGGACGATGTCGAGATCGGTCCCGGCTGCCGCATCGCCTCCCACGCCAAAATCTGCGGTGGTGTCATCATGGGCGCGCACAATCTCATCGAACACGGCGCCGTCATCGGCAGCTTACCACAGGATCTCAGCTTCGACCCCGCGACCGAATCCGGCGTCCTAATCGGCGATGATAACACCTTCCGCGAATACGTCACGATCAACCGCAGCACCCGGCCTGGCGGCCACACCCGCATCGGCGATCGCAATTTCCTCATGGCCGTTGCCCACCTCGCTCACGACGTCGTAATCGGGAATGACAACATCCTCGCCAACAATGTCATGATCGCCGGCCACTGCCTCCTGGGCTCCAAAATCTTCCTCGGCGGAGGCGCCGGCATCCACCAATTCGTCCACGTCGGCGACTTCGCGATGTCCCAAGGCAACTCGAGCATCACCAAGGACGTTCCGCCCTATTGCACTGTTCATCAAACCAACAAGCTCTCTGGTTTAAATGTCATCGGCCTCAGGCGCGGTGGCTTCACCCCAACCGAACGTAAGGAAATCAAGCTTGCCTATTCCATCGTTTTGAACTCCACCTTGGGCTATCACGAAGCTCTTGCGCAAGCCGATCAACTCACTTGGAGCGCCACCGCCGCCAAGCTCATCGAGGCCGTCCGCTCCCCCTCCGCAAAAGGAATTCTCACTCGATAGCCTCGTTTTCATTGCAAAAATCCCTCTCCTCAACTAGCAACCTGTCACAAAAATTTAGACACATTCCATCATGAGCAAACGCGTTCTCCTTACCACGACCTCCTTCCAGGACACTCCTGGAACTCATCAGGATCTCTTGAACTCCCAAGACTGGGAAGTCGTTCGCGCTCGCGGACCACTTTCAGAAGCCGCCATGCTAGAGCTCGCCGGCGAGTTCGAGGCATTCCTTTGCGGGGACGATGCCATCACCGCGGCCGTCATTGACAAATCCCTCCCTCGGCTCGAGATCATTTCGAAATACGGCATCGGCCTCGATAAAATCGACGTGGCCCACGCCACCGCGAAGAAGATCCCCGTCCTCTTCACCCCTGGCGTCAACCACACCACCGTCGCCGAGCACACCTTCGGGCTCCTCCTCGGCATCACCAAGGACATTCAATCCAATGCCGTCGCCGTCCAAAATGGCGAATGGGTCGCCGGTTGGAAAAAGCCCGTCGGCAATGAAATCATGGGGAAAACCATCGGCATCCTCGGACTCGGCCGCATCGGCAAGGAAGTCGCGATCCGCGCCCGCGCATTCGGGATGGTGATTATCGCCTTTGATCCCTACTTCGATGAAGCCTTTGCTTCCGAATACGGCGTGAAACGCTGCGCCGACATGGACGAGGTCCTTCACAACTCTGATGTCGTTTCCCTCCACTGCTTCCTCAACGAGGAAACCGAGGACATGATCAATGCCTCCAAGATCGCCGAAATGCGCGACGATGTTGTCGTTATCAACTGCGCCCGCGGCGAACTCGTCAACACACAGGATATGGCCGAAGCCTTAAAATCAGGGAAGGTCGGCGGCTACGGTGCCGACGTCCTCGACGCCGAACCACCTGCTCCCAATCACCCACTCATCGGTGCCCCAAACTGTATCATCACTAGCCACATTGGCTCCCGCACCCACGAATCCGTGCAACGCCAAGCGAACCGCTGCCTCAACAACGCCATCAACTTTTTCGCCGGAGCAGACGACATTCTCTGCGCCAACGGTGTCATTTAAATTCTAGTATTCCATCAATCTTATGAGCCTCGATATCAAACCAGCTTCAGAATGCGCCTACGACATCCTCTCGATGGGCGAAATCATGCTCCGTCTCGATCCCGGTGACGGCCGCGTCCGCACCACCCGAACTTTCCAAGCCTGGGAAGGCGGCGGCGAATACAACGTCGCCCGTGGTCTCCGCCGCTGCTTTGGCAAACGCGCCGCCGTCCTCACGGGATTCGTCGATAACGAAGTCGGCCGCCTCCTCGAAGACCTCGTTCTCCAAGGCGGAGTCGATACCCAATTTATCAAATGGGCTGATTTCGATGGTCTCGGTGTTGCCGCTCGTAACGGCCTCAACTTCACCGAGCGTGGCTTCGGCGTCCGTGCCGCCAAAGGAACCTCCGACCGTGGCCACACCGCCGCCAGTCAGCTCACCGTCGATGACTTCGACTTCGAGCATATCTTTGGAACCCTCGGGGTCCGTTGGTTCCACACCGGAGGCATCTTCGCTGCGCTCTCTGAGGGCAATGCCCAACTCACCATCGAAGCCTGCAAAATTGCCAAAAAACACGGCACGATCGTTTCCTATGACCTCAACTACCGCCCGTCCCTCTGGAAGTCCATCGGCGGACAAGACAAGGCTCGGGAAGTCAATCGCGAGATCGCCAAGTATGTCGATGTCATGATCGGTAACGAAGAAGACTTCACGGCCTGTCTCGGTTTTGAAGTCGAAGGCGTCGATGAGGAAAACATCACCGGCCTCCAGCTCGATAGCTTTAAGAACATGATCAAAAAGGCGGTCACCGAGTTCCCGAACTTCAAGGCCACCGCCACCACCCTTCGCGAAGTCCACAGTGCTTCCGATAACGACTGGGCCGCCCTCGCTTGGCATGACGGAGAATTCCACAACTCCGTCAACCGCGAGCATCTTGAAATCTTCGACCGCGTCGGCGGCGGTGATTCTTTCGCCTCCGGACTGATCTACGGTTTCCTCGAATTCAACGAGGCCGCCCAAGCGGTCGAATGGGGCGCGGCCCACGGTGCGCTCGCCATGACCACTCCCGGCGACACCACCATGGTCACCAAGGAGGAAGTCGCAAAACTCGTCGGAGGGGGCTCGGCCCGCGTCGACCGCTAAGCCACACCATCTGAAAAAAGCCCGGAGTTGCTATTGCGCACTCCGGGCTTTTTTTGTTCAGCAGAGATTTCCCGGCTCCGTCCTAACCCTGGAATTCTCTGGCGCGAAGAGCCTTGAGCAAAATTGCGCTTAAAAATCAGTGTCGTTCTCTTTGAGATCCAGCTCTTTGATCCAGGCGTTGCGGTAGCGTACGTCGTGACCTTCGCATTGCAGCTTGAGTCCTCCAGGCACATCGGTGATGCCTTTGCCACCATCATTCCCCCCGTCGAGACCAGAATTTTCGCCACCCCAGACTTGGTTAATCATGACATTCGTGTGGACTTTTTTGCCATTGAAATACATCGAGACTTTCGCTTTCTCGCTCAGCGTGCCTTCTTTGAATCGCGCCGCGCGGAAGACAATGTCGTAGGAGTTCCACTTCCCGAGACCTTTGTAGGCGTGGTAAGGTGAGGGCGTTTCGTTGATCACGGCGGCCATCCCATGTTTCGTCTTGTCACCATCGAGTACTTGAATCTCGTAGCGGTTTTGCAGATAGACGCCGCTATTCCCGCCCTTGTTAGGGATCAGGAATTCGATGTGCAGGCGGAAGTCGCGATATTCCTTTTTAGTGACGATGTCGGCGGTGCCATACTTCCCGCCCTTGGCGGCCGGGTCATCCGTCTGGACCGCGGTGCCAGCATCGACCGGGTCTGCGACGATCTTCCATTTAATAGGCAGCGCAGAGCGAAATCGGGGCCCCTTCCAATAGGTCCATTTTTCATCGAGCATCTTACGTGATCCGTCGATGATCACTTCGGCGTCCGCTTCGGGTTGGGCGCCGACGCCAATGTGCTTCTTCTCTTCGTCGGCTGTCGCGAGAGCGATCGAAGCGGCGATCAGGATGAGTGCTATTTTCATATTCTTCATGGGACAAATTTCTCTAACTTCAATGAAGTATGGACACCCAGTTTCGCAGCGCAAAGTAAATCCTCTTTAAGCGGGTTGGCGCAACACGGGCGGTCCTTTTGCGATTCTCGTAAAAGGGCGTCTCATCCCCTACGGCGCAGGGTCGGGCTCACAGGGGCGGGGGCCGAAAAATCATTGCAGACTTGCGGGCACAGGGTCGCGGCCATTCACTCGGGATGTGAGCAAATTCGTCAATGTCATCCTGGTCCTCCTTCTCATCTCCGGACTTTCTCCTCGCGCGGCCGAACCACTCCCACTGCCTACCTCCACTCCGTGGGACGTGGAAGCCCTATCCAAAGCACCGACCCACGCGTGGTTGCAGGAAGAGAACCCAGTGAAGTCGCTCACCTATCGCGGGCTTCCTTACAAAGGGAAACCCACCAGCGTCTTTGCCTACTACGCGTCACCCGCAAGCTTCGGTATTAAAGCCGACAAATCAGGTAAGTTCCCCACCCTCGTTCTGGTGCACGGCGGCGGCGGGAAGGCCTTTCCCCAGTGGGTCGAACTCTGGGCAAAGCGCGGCTATGCCGCGATCGCAATGGACCATGCGGGCCGCGGCCCCGATGGCAAGCGCTTGCCGGACGGCGGCCCGGAACAAGGCCACGAGCAGAAATTTGCCACGATCGACGAACCTCACGAAAACCAATGGTCGTATCATGCCGTCGCAAATGTCCTCCTGGCGCACTCGCTGGTCCGCAGTTTCGACGAGGTCGATATCGAGCGCACCGGCGTGACCGGAATCAGTTGGGGCGGCTACCTCACCTGCATCGTGGCGGGCCTCGATGCGCGCTTCAAGTTCGCGATGCCGGTCTACGGATGTGGATTCCTGCGCGACAATAGTGCCTGGAGGGATTCCGAATTCGGCAAGATGAGCGCCGTGCAGTCCGACAAGTGGCACACTTTGTGGGATCCTTCCCGGTATCTTGCTTCGGCACGGATGCCGCTCGCTTTCCTGAACGGCACGAACGATTTCGCCTACCCGATGGATAGCTACGCCAAGTCATGCGCCCTCGTTCGCACCGAAAAAAACTACAGTATTCAACTCAAGATGCGCCACGGCCACATCTTCGACTTCCCGGAATTCTTCATCTTTGCCGATCAGTATCTCAAAAACGGAACGCCCATGCCCGTCGTGTCACGACCTGCCCTCAAAGCCGGGAAGATCAGCACCGAGGTCGAGTCTTCCACAAAACTTCTGAGCGCACGCCTTCATTTCACAACCGGACCGCACAAAAAGAACAAGACCCGTCCGTGGACGACTCGAGATCTCAGCTTGGCCGGCAAGAGTATCGCAGGCGAGGGCCCGCCGGACGACGCGACCGCTTGGTATCTCGATGTCACCGATGAACGTAAGGCGGTGGCGAGCAGTGAGGTAATGACACGGTAAGGTGGAGCACTTGCGAGCCCGACCACGGCCCTATTTCAACCAGTCCGGAAGTCCTTTCTTGTCGACCACCCACGGCGCTTTTGCGGCCAGCTTGATCAATCCACCCAGGTCTCCGTATTTTGCAGCGCCGGGCAGGAGATCCGGATCGCGGATGCTCTTGACCTTGATGAACTCGAATCCTCCGGTTTCGATCACCACGCGATCGAGGGTCTCGCCAGCCGCAAAATTGACAGCGGCGGCCCAGTGCCCGGCCCCTTTTAGCCCCACCAGATCGATCTTCTCCGCACCGTGCTGATCGTTCCGAATCATCGTGATCGTGCTCAGGACATCATGAAGTCGTTGCACAAAGAGAGGCCGGTTGTAACCGAGGGTGTATCCGGCGGACTCACGCGGATTTTCAACCCGACGAGTCTCGCTCACAGCCCTGCCATCCGCCACGAACTCGCCCTGCAAAAAGAGATCCATGCCACACACTGAGTTTCCGTCCGCCAGCAGCTTCTTCACCTCGGCCCGCGGCTCTCCGTTCTCATTGTAAAGTCCCGCTTTCCCATCCGGGCTCAACCAGATCACGGCACGTTTGTTCCATTTTCCTTTCGGATAAAGCCACACCACCGGGACCTGCTCCTCGTAGGTGGAATTGTTGTGAAGGCCTGGCATCTCGAGGTAGCTCCCACGATCTTTCTTACTCACCAACTGCCACGCGACCTTCCCCACATCTTTCAGGTTTGAATCAAGGACAACCTCCCAGCCACGCCGCGCCACCTCTGGATCGGCAGCGACCTTCTTGGCGGAATCCTCCATCAACCCCGCCAGCAGCGTGCGCTCAAAGTCGTCCCCCCCTTTCGGCTTCGGGTGCTTGTCATCCCACACCGTGAGGTCCTTTTCCGTCAGCCGTTTGTGTCCTTGCTCCACGTCCGGTTTTCCTGCGCCCAGGTCGAGGTGCGTGTTAAACCAGCGATACATCGCTTGGCGTGAGGGCAGGTTGTAGTTGTGCCCGAACTCGGTGCGGTCGTGCAGCATCACCTTGTCCGGAGCCCCCAAAATCTCGTAGGTCTTCTTCAATTCCGGAAATCCTTTTATTGCCATCCCCTTGGTCCAGTCGTTCGCAGCAGTGAGGCCAAGTGGCTTGGGCGCGAACAAGGCCGCGAAGGCGATGTTGCCGTCCGTCACGCGCATGAGGGTGGCGTTCTCGCAAGTGCATCCGCCTTGCATCGCGGTCGAAACCATCACGGCCGGCATCGAGACCTTCACGCGCGGATCGAGCGCCGAGATCACCAAGGTCTGGGTCCCTCCCCCGCTCGCGCCCGTCACTGCGATACGCTCGGGATCGACATCGTCGAGGCCCTGAAGAAAATCGATGGCTCGCATCGAGTTCCAGGTCTGCAACATCATGATGCTCTGTAAATGCGACTCCGCCTGGGGCGAGTAGAGACCCCAGTTCTCTTCGCCGATCATTTCGGGCCGCTGCTTCGCGAAGCGATGCGCAAGTTGATAGGAAATCTGGTCGTTATCGCAATAACCAAGCATGTCGTATTGCAGGACGGTGCAACCGAGTCGAGCCAGTCCGACACAACGGGCCTGGATGGGATTGCGTCCCGTTTCGAGCACCGCTTCGGCCCCCTCCTTGATCTGATTCTTGACGCTCGCCTCACCTGCATCGTAGAAGCGCGCCTCATCCCAATGCCCGTGTGGGCACAGCACTCCGGGCCGCTTTCCGCTCCCGCCCTTGGGGCGGTAGAGACTTCCGGTGAGGAAAAATCCAGGGCGTGTTTCGAAGTAAACTTTCTCGACCGTAAAATCGCCGCCATCGATCTTACCATGGATGACCGGATGAAGGGGAGTCCGGTTGGGCTCGGGGAACAAGCCCACCGACACCTTGAGGGCATGACGGAGTTTCTCCGATCGCTCGGCCCACTCCTCCTTCGTGGTCGGCGGCGTGAAAGGAAAGTAGCCATTCAAATCCTTGAGATCAGCGAGGCGCTTGTCGTTCGGCAACTGGCCCTCCGGTAAAGCCCGCGGGGAGGCCGAGAGAATTATTGCGGTCGAGGCAAAAGCAAGAACAGGGGTAAGCAGTTTCATATCGAAGTCTGAATTACATTCCCAAATGCCGCCGGACTCAATCGGCAAATTCATTCCCCCCCCGACCACACCACTAGGGGGATCAGAAATCCTATGCAATTTAGAAAAAAGAGTTTGTTCACAGTGAAGACCTCATTCTGGGCTTTTTTTGTTCCTCAACTGCCTTAGCTTGAAACCATGCGCCGATCTTTCCTCGCGATCCTCTGTCTCACCCTCGCTTCATGCTCATCAGGAACGCCCGTCGTATTTACCGACCCCACCCTGCCTCCACCGGGCGGGTTTCCGAACATCTTCAAGCAATACTCCGATAAAAATGATGCCGAAATGATGCCCGGTTGGTCCCGCAATTTCGACATGTCCGGAGTCTCCTTCAATCAGCGAATGACCGCGACCCTCGTCACCCGGAGACACGTCGTGATGGCAGGGCACTACCTCCGAAAGCCCGGGGACAAAATAGTCTTCCACGATCGCAATGGCAAACGACTCGTTCGCACCTTAGTCAAAACCAAACGGCTCAAATACGACGTCGGCGTCGGGCTCCTCGACCGCGACGTGCCCGCAACTCACCGGATCTACCCTCTCCCCAAGACCCGTGAAGATTTCTCCAACCTCATCGGACGAACCGCCGCTGTGACCGACCAGAATCGACGCCTCTTCTTCCACGAAATCAGCCGAGTCAATCAGTTCGCCACCGGTTTCAAACATCCGAAGCCTATCCTCCACGGATTTGCAAAAAAACTCGTGAAAGGCGATAGTGGCAACCCTTCCTTTCTCATCAGCGACCATGAACTCGTCCTCATCGAAACCCACACCTTCGGAGGACCCGGTTCAGGTCCATTCTACGGGGGCGCCATCATTCAGAAAAATCTCCAGGCCACCATCACGGAGATGGCCCCGGGATATCGTCTCAAATTCAAGGCCCTTTAATCCAAAGACATTCACTTGCGAGTTGCGTAAGTGAAACTAATCTACTTCATGGAATTCACTCCAAAGCCAGACGCGGCTTTGCTCATCGTCGGTCACGGATCCACCGAGAACCCGGATTCGTCTACTCCTTATTTCGATCACGCCCGCGAGGTCCGTCGCCGCAACCTCTTCGGCGAGGTCCATTGCTGCTTTTGGAAAGAGGAACCCTCGATGCGGGAAGCTCTCTATATGATCGATGCCGAAGAAGTCTACATCGTGCCCGATTTTATCAGTGAAGGCTATTTCACCCAAGAGGTCATCCCACGTGAGCTCGACCTCACCGGACCAACCACCAAGGTCCACGGGAAGACGATTCACTATTGTGATCCTGTCGGGATTCACCCCTCCATGACCTCACTCATCTTGCAGCGCACCCAAGAAGTCGCCCCCGGCGTTCCTCAGGAGGAATCCACCCTTTTCATCGTCGGTCACGGCACCGGCCTCAATAAAAATTCGACCAAGTCTATCAAGGACCAAGTTGAACACATCAAGACCCTTCCCACTTGCCACTTCGCCAATGTCATCGACACCTACATGGAAGAGCCCCCTTTCATCGCCGACTGGGCTAAGCTTGCCGAGACTCCCAATGTCGTTGTCGTTCCGTTCTTCATCGCCGATGGACTCCACAGTTATCAAGACATCCCCATGATGCTCGGCTTCGAAAAGGAAGAAGGCCTTGCCGCCAGCCAGAAAGATGTTTTCCGCCACAACCCCTATCACCTTCAAAATAAGACTCTTTACTACTCTGCCGCGATCGGCGCCGACCCAATGATGGCCGATGTCATTCTCGATCAAATCTCAACCTTCGATGCCCAGCATGTCGCTCACTAAAGTCCTCACCGATGCCCTCGATACAGGGATTAACCAAATCGGCCAACTCCGGATCCTACGTGATCCTATCCAACTTCATCACATCGATGATCACGATCTCGATTCCCTCAAGGTTCACACCGACCCCGAAGACGCCCGCGAGATTGGCCGCTACACCCCGGAGGGAGACTATCGCTTCACCAAAGGGGAACTTTCTCTCCCCAAGGGCTGGATTTTCCACCTCGATTCTGTCGCAGAACTCCGGAGCACCATTGACCTCTTCTACCCCGCCTCCCTCGGACTTTGGCATGCCTGGAAAGGGGGTGAAATCCGGGTGCAAAACCTCCGCGATAAGCTCAATCGCCAGACCGGCATGTATCGCCACTCCCGTAATGTCTCAGACAAGGGGGCGCAGGAATTAGTCCAGAGTCTCTGTGGCCCCGGTAATAAATGCGTGAAAAAAATCCTTTGGTCAGTTGACCAAGAATTACCTCTCGATGACTCGGAAGCTTCTCGTTTCAACGGCATCGTTGGAGATGCCGACGAGTCCAACGCCATTGCCATGGTATGCCAAGAAGCTTGTAATTTCTTCGTCGCGCAAGCACGCCAGAAATCAAAAGAGGAGTTTGAAGCCAAGGAAGTTTGATTTTTCGGGATTGCCTCAGACAAAGAGGACGGGCACAGTTCGAAGAGACCTCTCTGCCACCGTGAAATTTCTAACCGCGATCACTCTCCCTTTTCTCATCATTTCCTGCGAGTTAACCTCGACAGCGATCACAGATACCTCCAGGGCAAACCTGAAAACACCCTCTGAGCCGGAGACCTCGGTCGAAAAGCCCATTGCGGAAGTTGACGACGGCATGACTTTTGCAAATCCCAATACCACCGGTAAACTTCTCACCGATGAGGACAGTAAGACGGTCGCCGGTCCGGTCCCCGTCAAAGTTCCCGAGCCCAAAGAGGATAGCGCGATCAACATCGAGCCATCCCTTCCCTCCCCCCCGTCGGAAGACTAAAACCAACGCCTTCCACCATGGCTCAAGAACGCCCCCGCAAATTCAAAGCGGACCCTTACGAATGGCATCAAATTATCGAGCTCAAAATTGAGACTCTTTCCAACCTCGGAGCAGGCATTGCCAAACCCGATGGCTGGGTCGTCTTCGTTCCCTTCGCTCTCCCCGGCGAGAAAATCCGCGCCAAGGTTTGGCGGAATGAAGGCAATTGCTCACACGCCGACCTCGTCGAAATTCTCGACCCCTCGCCTGACCGCATCGAACCTCATTGCCCTCACTTCACCGTTTGCGGCGGGTGCCAATACCAGCACCTTCCCTATGAGAAACAGCTGGAATGGAAGACCCGCCAAGTTCGTGAACTCCTCGAACACATGGTCGGTGTTGACGCAGTCGTAAAACCCACTATCCCCTCGCCCAAGCAATGGGGATACCGCTCCAAGATCACCCCGCATTTCCAACGACCGAAGCCAGGCGAAGACTTTCCAATCGGATTTCTCGAATTCAACCGGCGGCAACGCCTCGTCGACATTTACCATTGCCCCATTGCCATGGATGAGATCAACGCAGCTCTCCAACCCATTCGCAATGACGTCAAACGACGCGCCGCCGAATATAAGAAAGGAGCCACCCTCCTCCTTCGCGCGAGCGCCGATCGGGTCGAAACCAACCACCGCTCGCCCGTCTCGGAGAAGGTCGGCGATCTCACCTTCAACTTCCTCGCCGGGGATTTTTTTCAGAATAATCCCTTTATCCTCGAAGCCTTCACTGGCCATGCCGCCGAACAAGCAACGGGCCCGAATCAGAAATACCTTCTCGATGCCTACTGTGGCTCGGGACTTTTTGGGCTCAGTCTGGCCCAACACTTTGAGCAAGTCATCGGCATCGAACTCTCGGAAAGTTCCGCCGACTGGGCCCGTCGCAATGCCTTGACGAATGGCATTAAAAACGCCTCTTTTATCGCCGCTTCCGCCGAAAACCTCTTCGAAGATATCAATTTCCCCTCAAAGGAAACGTCGGTTCTCATCGACCCGCCTCGCAAGGGCTGCAGCGAGGATTTTCTCAAACAGCTCTTCGCCTTCAACCCAAGCCGCGTCGTCTACGTCTCCTGTAATCCCGCCACGCAGATGCGGGATCTCAAGCGCTTTCTAGAAGAGGGATACCAAATCGAAAGTATCCAGCCCTTCGACCTCTTCCCGCAGACAAGACACCTCGAGTGCGTCATCTCCTTGAGCCGCTAGGCAAACCAAGGATGGGCTCGCTCCAGCGTGCCCTCCACTGTGAGTGCCAACCTCCAAAGTGAACGCCCTGCAATTCATGAAAGCATTCTTCATCGTCGCTTCACTTCTTATTTTCCTGCCGTCACTGCATGCGAGGAGCCCATTTCGCGAAGTAAAGGTCACAGCCAGAAGCTGGACCGTCACCTTCCACGAAGAAGGCGTTCGCTACTGAATCGAGATTAAAAGCTTCCCGGCCAAGCAAGCCGGTGAAGAGTGACGAATCAGTTTAGACGTAAAAGCATCAGCGACGAAGCCAAACTAAAAAAAGCCGCTCCGGTTTCCCAGAGCGGCTTTGAAGGTTTCTATCCCGGGAGGATTACTCCTCGGATGGGCTCCACTCCTCGGAGTCGTTGTTGCTGGTGGCAAGGTTGAACGCTTGCTCCAGACCAACGAGGTCGCTGGAGGGACGGAGGGTCTCGAAGGACGCGCTCTCTTTCTGAAGCTGATCGTCTGAGTAAGCAACGGCCTTAATCGAAAGACCAATGCGGCGCTCGATCTTGTCGACCTTGATGACGCGGGCTTCGACTTCGTCGCTAACCTTGAGGACATCCTTGACGCGCTCCACATGCTCTTCGCTAAGCTGCGAAATGTGGATAAGGCCGTCGATGTCACCATCGAGGCTAACGAAGGCTCCGAAGGAAGCGATCTTAGCAACTGTTCCGGTGACCTTGTCGCCAACCTTGAATTTGCCGTCGATGTCGGACCAGGGATCGTTATCAAGCTGCTTGATACCAAGGGAAACACGCTGGTTCTCCTTGTCGATGCTGAGGACAACCGCTTCGACCTCGTCGCTCTTCTTGAGCATCTCGGAAGGATGGTTGATCTTGCGGGTCCAACTGAGGTCGGACACGTGGATCATGCCGTCGATTCCCTCTTCCAGGCCAACGAAGGCACCGTAAGCGGTCAGGTTGCGAACCTCGCCCTTGATCTCTTTGCCAATTGGGTAACGGGCTTCGATCTCGGACCATGGGTTCTCTTCGAGTTGGCGGACACCAAGGGAGATTTTCTGCTCCTCGATGCTGATTCCGAGCACAACCGCTTGGATCTCTTGGTCGAGTTCGAGAACATCGCTGGGACGCGTGATGCGCTTGACCCAGGAAAGCTCGGACACGTGGACGAGACCTTCGACGCCTTTTTCGATTTCGACGAATGCGCCGTAAGGAAGAAGTTTGGTCACCTTTCCGGCAACCTCGGCCCCGATTGGGAAGCGAGCTTCGATATCGGCCCATGGGTTGTCGGTCATCTGCTTGAGACCAAGTGAAACGCGCTCTTTGTCGCGGTCGACGTCGAGGATCTGAACCTCGATCTCCTGGCTGATGCGGAGCATCTCGGATGGGTGAGCAATGCGGCCCCAGCTCATATCGGTGATATGAAGGAGTCCGTCCATGCCCTGGAGGTCAACAAAGGCACCGAAGTCGGTGATGTTCTTAACTTGTCCGACGACCTTATCACCAACGGTGACGGTCTGGAGGAACTTCTGGCGAAGCTCGGCGCGCTCGGCCTCGATGACTTCGCGGCGGCTCAAAACGAGGTTCTTGCGGTCGTCGTTCACCTTTACGATTTTGAACTCGTAAACGTTACCAACGTATTCCTGGAGGTCGCGAGGAGGAATGATGTCGACTTGTGAACCGGGGAGGAAAGCCTCGACACCGACGTTCACCATAAGGCCGCCTTTGACAGCACCTTTGACTTTTCCTTTTACAAGACCACCGGCCTCGTAAACTTGCATGATCTTTTCCCAGTTCTGCTTGTGGGCGGCTTTCTCTTTAGAGAGGACAATCAGTCCTTCATCATCTTCGAGGCGCTCAAGGAGAACTTCAACTTCGTCACCAACTTCGATATCTTCATCTTCGAATTCGGCAACAGGGATGGCTCCCTCTGATTTGTATCCAATGTCGACAACAACGACTTGGGGGCGGATGTCAAGAATCGTGCCATTGACAATCGATCCTTCTTTAAACTCGCGGAAGTGCTCGTCAATGAGGGCTGAAAGCTCTGCATTTTCGGACTCCGCAACGGCGGTATCACTCATAACTGTAGGTTAGAATTTGGGTTAGTTTGGTTAATCGTCCAGACGACAGGTGCCCCACTGGAAGGGAATAAGCATTGCGGGGCGCCAACGTGCTTAGACCCAGCGCATCATCATTCTTCGAAAAGAACGAACCATTCGCGTTTGCTACGCCTGATTCACCGAAGCAGTGCATAGAAAACGCGAATGGCACACTCGAAGGGAGTCGAACCCCTAACCTCCTGATTCGTAGTCAGGCGCTCTATCCAATTGAGCTACGAGTGCTGATTCGCGTGGCGGGACTCTAAAATTAAAAGAGGTCGCGTCAATCCTTTAAGGAGAAATTTTCAGGAAAATTCTTATTTCGTAACGATCTTCCTTAATTTAGCTGAAACAACGACTACCTCCTGAAGCCGAAAAACAAGCCTCGCGAGGAAGATCCTGGGAGGATGAAGGCAGCCATCCCAGCGCCCTGATCACCCTCCACGATCCGGCGAAGCTCCTTCAGATCACGAAGGAACTCCAACGAACAGCCCTCAAGCCTCTTTCGACTTCCACTGATTCCAGCCAACCAGCACGCTGAGGATGATCAATGCGAGGATGATCAATTTCCCCCCCCATGAGGCCGAAGCCTGCTCCGGTTGCAACTCAAGTTGCAGCTCGAGGGCCACCTCACCATCAACCTGGATCATGCGCGTGAACACCACGGAGGCGCCATGGGCCGGGATCACGGGATCGATCATTTGACCGGTGGGCTCGGTCACTCTCTGATTTCGAACCCATTTACTCGCAATCGTCTCAAGCATCCGGTTGACCTCGGCATTATTGCCACTAATGATCGAACGGTAGTCATCGGCGCCCACATTAAGGCTTCCGGTGAAGACCGGATTGGCCCGTATCGCCGCCTCGATTTGGTCGTTTCGGCCTTGGGACACATCGACCACGTCTAAGCCATTGTCGTTATAGAGACGCTGGCGGCGGGTATTCAGTCCAACGATGGCATTCTTCCTTGCGACGCTCTCCATCTTCACCCGAACGTCTTCATTGCTCGCTGGAGAGAGATTCTCCTGATCGTAAACCTGCCCCAAGGCAAGGTTTCCCTGGATCTGGTCCCCCGCCTTGAAGAAGAGCGAAGCCCGATCGATCCTCATCATGGCAATCTGCTCCTGTTCCGCATTTCGCTCTCTCACCAAAGCGTGATACTGTTCTCGGCTCACCTCGCCGAACCCAGTCCTTTCCTTGAGATCGAGGTCCCCTTTCGAATCTGCCAAAGAATATCCTTCGGGCAAAGAGATGGTCCAGGAAACATTCTCCAGTGGTTCTCCGATCTTGAAGGCCTTAAGCGGGAGATTCTTGGGACTCCACTCACCAAGAGTGGTCGCGTAGGTAAAACGAACCTTGGCCATATTGCGATCGTCCCCAGCGGCATCGCCGGTGACATGGAAGCGATACGAGTCGCCATCTTGCACCACCAACGCGCGCTCTTCATTGACGAAGGCCCCGAAGAGACGGCTCTCGGGCGGCAGGGTCAAAATCAGTGAACCACGCTGCAGGGTTTCAAGTCTCAGCTCGGCCTGATTCATGATTTCCCCTTCCTGGGAAAGCACAGTCAGAAGCGCTCCACTCACGACCCGCATCTTCGCACCAGCCACTACCGAATGACGACTCAGGCCGACCAAGACACCTCCGCCCATCTGTGTGCTGCGCAAGAAGGCGGCAGGAGCACCGCTGCGATCGAGCTGGAAAAGTGACTTCGGGAGGACCGCCCAATCGACAAGATCCCAATCGGTTGCTCTCACCGGCTCCAACCGCAACCGAGCACCAGGTCGAAGAGCGAGGTATGTTTCCTGCTGACGAGCTTCAACCACCTTGACCGCGTAAACGGTCGATTCCGGTTCGGTCTGCTCAGTCGGCTTGATCTCTTCATACTCAATCCGGAAAGGAACCTCACCAATGACGCGACGTTTAAAACGAACCTGCCAGCGATTCCCCGCAAGATTGACGATGTCTCGGACTTCCCCGCCCGACACTCTGACGGTCAGGGCATCGACCCCAAGGAGAGCTGGAAGCTCAACCTCAAGCTCTTTGATCGATGCGTGATCGACTTGTAGACGAACATCGACTCTCGACTTCGAGCGACCTTCACGCAGCTCCAAATCATGGAGCACCTGGGCCGCCACCGAGGGAGCGAGTTGCTCTACCGCCAAGGCCAGTTCCCAAGATTTTTGAAGAAGACGGAAAGCGAATGATCCGGCCTGCGAACCACCGACCGCGCGAGGGTCGAGCGCCGAAAGGTCTTTGCGCTTTTCAACGCTCAATTGAATCCCGCGACCCGGCACAATTACCAATTGCCCCGATTGGCGATTAGCCTCCTGCAAGGAAACGTTGGGAACGGTCCAATTCTGCGCCGGGAGGTCCGGAGTGGCCCCGGCCAGAACGAGCGAAAACTTCTGCGTCCCCATCGTCTTACCATTCAAGGTCATCGTGACCGTGCGAACCTCCTCATCCTCGATTTCGACCCAATGATTGAGGGCCGGGCCCGTCAATGACTCCACTTCAAATCCCTCCGGCAAAGGAAAGCTCAGACGAAAAACACCCGCTCTTGTGATCGATGCGGTGAGGTCCACCGCCAGCACGGTGCGTTCCTCGCCAAAGGAAAGCCGCTGCTGCGAATCAACGCGCACTTCGGGAGAAACCGGGGCGACTTTGAGCGTCAATGAAGCCTCCCCTTTCGAGTAGCGATAAACCTTCTGCAAGGACGCGATTGGGCGCTTCTCGCGATCCCGGGGAATCAAGCCATTGCTGAAGTCAGCTAGGTTCACCGGAGACATCCCTTTCGCTTCATCACGATCAAGCTGTGCTTCTCCGCCAAAAGCCACAGCAAGCATACCAACTTCACCTGCGGCACCCTGTACGCGCATCGGTGCCACGACCACTTCGGCTGGCAATTCAGCGAGAGCCCGTTGCGTCTCAACATCGAGATAAAAGGGCTTCGATTGAAACGGAGCCAACTCAATCGTGAGAATCCTCTTTACGGGGTCGAATCTCCAGGGACCCACCAATTTACTACTGACATCACTGACAGTGAAACCCTCCGGCACCCTAAGCACCAATTGTTTGACCTGCCCTTGAGCCGGGCGGATTTTGACGCGATGGCGACCATCGACCACTCCGGGACCCGGGATGTAAAGATCGTCAACCTCAGCATAAAAACGCATGGCTTCGGCCGCGACATCACGAGCTCTCGGACTCAGGACGACCTTGGCATCTCCCTCCGGGGCAAGCCAGAGTTGAGCCGAGCTGCCCTGACCATCAAGAACCTTCTGGCGCACCGCCGAGCGACTCTCGATCGACCAACCCGCAGCCTCATAGTGGACGGTGAGACTTCTCACCGCCGCCATTCCACCAAGTATGGGAACCCCCTGAGTCACCTCACTTGCCGGAGCTTGGTAGGAGAACTTCGCCTGAAAGGTGCCATCCACGGTGGGGATCACGAGGTAGTTCCCATTCTCCGTCACCACCTTTAAATTCTCACCCTCAAACTTGGTCAAGGTCGCCGGGGATTGCACCAGCATGAATCTCTCACCCGCCTTCCCGGTCAATTGGTAAGATGCCTCGGCCATCAACCGTCGGTCTTTGATCTCCCAAACTTCACTGAGGGAATCTCCCGCCTGAATCGCGGTTGCCCAGTCCTCTTTTGCATCGAGCGAAGAAACTCCAAAACTCGTGAGCAAACCCACTAGCAGCAAGGTCGTCAGCCCCCTTTTGGACTCCGAATCAGCCTCAATTTTTTCCTCTTCCCCTTCTTCTTCTTCTTCCCACTCCTCACGTGCGAAGAGGTCCTTCCAAAGAGTAAGAAGTCCACGAATCCCGAGCCACCAAAGAACGAGAATCACGACTCCAAGGACTCCGAAAAACCAACTGGCCCCACCCGCTTGCGAGAGAGCGCCATAGGAAAAGCCAAAGGCCGCCAGAAGCAACATCACCCCCCGCCTTGCCGGCCAGAAAAATGTCGAAATAGCCACCATCAGCGAGGTCACCAAAACGAAGAGTCCGAAATCAGAAGCACGCACCGCACCCGCTTCAACATGGGAAACGGTCACGCCGAGCGTTGCTTCCGGCGACTTAACCGACGCGCGATATTCCAATATTTCCGGAAGCTCCACCCTTTGGTCAATGCTCTGGCTTGCGAGATAAAAAGCTCCGGCGGACGCAAACAAGACCATCCCCGCTCCGAGAATTGAAACCCCGGCACGAATCCGCATGAGAAATCCGCCAAAGGTCCAAGCGACCACCAGAATGACAAAACTAAAGAGAGCCTTGTTCTCAATCCAACTAAAACCGTTTTCCAGAGAGTAAGCCGTCAAGAGACTCAGCCCGCTCACCGTCCCGGGATTCAATTGATACCCGTTATCAGGAGTGACTTTCCAACGGGTCATCAGTTGGGTGGTGTTATCAAGTTCGGGAGTCATGAGACGAATGTCTTCCCCGGTGCCACCACCAGCTTGACTTGAGTTCACCGTCACTTTCACCGGGAGAGTTGGGCTCACCGAATCAGGCAGCGGCACGAGAATGAGATCATCAGCCTCACGGATCGTGACCTGCTTGCCATTCACGGCAACATCGCGCACCTTGAGTCCCTCGGGAATTTTCAGCTTCAATTCCTGACTATCACGAGTGCGGACGTCGAAGCTCGAAACCGTCACCACCTCGCCATCGCGGTTAATCCGGCTACTCACCTCGGCATACTCCACCACTTGAAGCGCCGTTTCGCCACGATCAAACCACGACACCTTGCCTTTCAGCGAAAATGGTCGCCGTTGATACTGCCACGCCTTCAAGGTCGGCGCGTAGGACATGAGCTGATACTCAGCGGGCAACTCCAGCGGGTCGAGCTGCTGCAGGTTTGCTTGCGGCAGTTTTTCATCACCTCCGATCTCGGATAATTCCACCTGCCCCGGACTCACCACTTGGATAAAGCCACGCTCGGCCTGCACCTCTTCCGCCGTCAGGCCACCCAGAGCCAGCGAGAGTTCCGCGTCCTGCTCGTAAGTCACCAGCAATTGATAGGCCCCCATCACCGGGCGATGCAGCGGAACCACCAAGACCGAGGCTCCCTCGGTCTCAAGCTTGCGGTAGTCACGGATGTCACGGCCATCGACATCGAGATGCTCGATTCCCGCCGGCAAGGTCAGCTTCCACTCGCCAACCGGCGCGCCCGTTACGAAATAATTCAATAAGACCGAGACGTAAGCCTTCTTTTCGCGCAGCGAGTAAAAGTGATAGGTATCCGCCTGCACGTTTTGGCTCAATGCCGTCACCGTCATCTGAGCACTCCATTCCCCAGCACGAATGCGGAAAGCCTGCTGCAAGGTCGGACCACGTTTCATGAGACGGGCTAGGGGCATCTCGGCCAGACCCTCCACTTCCCCAGGATTAACGCGATACCCCGGAGCCGCACTCACCCCGAGTTCCCCACTCACCACGGTGCTTCCCGGATAGCTCAAACCCGGCAAATTCCAGACCCCCGCTTGGGCCGCTTCATTCTTCTCAAAGTGAACCTTTACCAATCGACGGCCTAACACTTCTTTGCTGAAAATCACCTTGAGACGACGTTGCCCGTTCTCGGGCTCACTCAGGACATAGTCCGCGACATCCGCTCCGGTCAATGACACCACCGAGTAGTCGGCTGGCCCAAAAAATTCCCACTCGCGAATCCCCGCTTCCCGAATCTCTAACTCAAGATCCGCCCGCAAAACGCGATCAGGCTCGGTCAGTTCATACGCGAGAGCCTGCGAGACATTGATCTCAGGTTTCACCCGCTCCGCCGAAACCGAAAAAGAACGATTCGCGGCTGGATAGCGGTAGTGGAAGACCTGCCGAATCGACTTGGGTAATTCCAGAGCCTCTGGATACTGATCCGGCGAAAGTTGCGTCAGGCCGTTCAACTTCATGACCTCAATCCGCACCGCGCCACGATTGTAAACGCGGAAGTATCCCGAGTGCCTCACCGCCCCAACCGGCGTGAACCGCAGGGGTTCAATTTTGATAGGCAGAGCATCCACCGCAGATTGCGAACGAATGACAAAAGAAGCCTCCTTGTTCACCGGACGACTTAGAAGCACTTCAAGCACCCTCTTGTCGGTGACCTGCCAACTGAGAACATTTTCACCCTCCACCGCCAGGACCTCTCCGGCACCCGCAAGCTGGATATCGAGCGCTGGCAACGAACCCTGTAGGGTCTTGATCGTCAAGGAAGTCATCTGACGAAGAAGCCCCGCTCCCACCGAAATCTCACCCATCGCCTCACTCGTAAAGAAGAGCTTCCCATCACTCGTCTTCCGCTCCGGCTGCCAGGCAAAACGACAGGTCCCACTCGCGGGCAAAAAGGCTTGGTGAGCACCCTTCTTCAAGATCGGCCCCACCGGTAAACCGCCATCAAAAACCGCCGTCGGGGTAATCCCCTTTAACTCGATCGGAACCACCGACCCGCCGGGCACAAAGAAATCAATCTTCTTCCACTCCCCCGCAGTCTGAACTGGGGTCACGAAAGCAAGATCGATGGGATAAACCCCGGGGTTTTGAAATTCAATCTGATAGCCTTCGCGAGAAAGCATAAGGCGATAGTCGGGAGTCGTAACCGCTTCCACTGGAGCGGCCCGACCGCGCAGAACCGTCAGTGAAATCGGCTCGGTGCTAGTGACATGAGCCGTCCCGATGAGACGAAACGACGCCGTCCCTTCCTTTGAAAAAACCTCCCCCACGAGGCGGGTCTCGCGAAGCTCGACAGGAGACGGCTCGGCAGCCGAAAGAGCAACCCCGGCCGAAACGCGGGCACGACCTGCTGCGCTCAAACGATCAATTCCTTCGCCACTCTTCAGCGAAAGGACTCCTTCGGCTTCCACCAAACGATGACGGAGACCGGCCTTGCTCGACACCGTGTAAACGGCTGAAAACCCGGTCGATCCGGCCGGACCAAAGGTCGCGAGCTTATGAACGAGAGGCAACTCGATCGGTGCTTTTTTGAAAATCGCAGAGACCTTTAAAGCCCGCCCCTTTGCATCGGTCGGGACAAGGTCCAAGAAGCGAGTATTCCCTTCTTTCCTGAGCGCCCAACTCTTGAGACCTTCTCCGGTAACACTGAGGATCGGAGCTTCGCCCAGAACCTCCACCGTTAATTTCTCGGCATCTCCTTGCATCACTTCAAAGTCGATGACCGCCGTTTCAGCAACCCCGGCTTTTGAAAAGGCGGTAGTTACTTCCAATCTCACCACATAAAAGAGGGTCGGCTTCACGGCAGGCTGAGGAAGAAACCATGGGGGTATTCCCGCCGTCGGATACCACTTACTATTAAGATTAGCATTGGTAGCCGGATTCAAACGGGGCGACCCCGGACTCTCTTGGGGTGCTTTCTCCAACGGAACGGATTCGGCAGCAGGTAGAATATTCCCTAGGATCGTTTCCGGAGTGTCTTGCGCGAACACCCAAGAGCAAAGGAGGAGGGGAATGAGAAAATAGAGTTTCATAGTAAGTAAAGGGAGAAACGCTCTCCAGAGCGTCACTTGGTTGGTGAAGGACACTCTGGAGAGAGTCCTTCCTTGGGGCTAGTCGCCCGCCTGCTGGAGCATGGTTTGAAATTCGTTGAAACGAGCTTGGTTTTGAAAAGTAGGTTTGAGAAGCTGAACCTCTTGGCGGAGGCGCTTGAGATCGACCCGATCACCGACCGGGCTCGCTTTCAACTTCTCGGCAAAAAGCCCCGCCACCGATGCCAAACGTAAGGTCGGCTTGGCTTCAGAAAAGAGGGGAGCGTCGGCAAGATAAGGAATGGCCCAGGTTCTCTCGACCATCTCATTGCTCGCAGTATCGAGGAAGCGTAACGAGACCGTTCCGATATCACCGCGTCCCTCGGGAAGGGGCTCGAAGTGATAAAGCGCCACCCCACTTTCCTCCGCGGCCATCTCAGCGGCATCGACGGCATCATTCCGGAAGTCCTCCTTCTTCAGCTTATGCTTTTCGAAGCCATAAAGCTTAAAAGTCGAAACCCGATCCGGATTAAAAAGAATCTGCACCTTGACGTTTTTGGCCGCCGGACGCAGCGCCCCCGCGATCTGACGGGCAAAGCCCGCGTCCGCATCCTCGGGACGGTCCAGGAAGTAATAGCGCCCGTCTCCTTGCTTCGCGAGCGAACTCAAAACGTCGTCATTGAGACCATCGGCCCCGACTCCACAGGCATCAAAGGCAATGCCGGCACGGCGCATCGACGCGACCTGATGGGCGAGATTCTCAGGCAGGGCATCGCCCAAATTCGCGGCACCATCAGTCACTAAAATGATGCGGTTTTGCGCGCCCTCCAGAAACTGTTGCTTCGCCAACTGGAGTCCGCTCGAAAGCGCCTCTTCCAAATTCGTCCCGCCTTCCGTAAGTGGATTGGCAATGATCTTGGCCAACTTCGCCATCTCATTCCCCTTCACCCGCTCCGCCAATAGCCGCGGCGTCCGGGCAAAGCCCACCAAGGTCACCTCGTCATTCGGATTCAGTTGGGCTGCCAGCAAAGCAAAGGCCCGCTGCACACTCTCTGCCCGATCGGCCCGCTCCATCGAGCCGCTTTGATCCAGGAGAATCGTCAACCGCAAAGGGGTCACGGCATTGCGTCCCAGCGACGCGGTGCTCATCGCGATACGCATGAGATTGCGTTGCTGCATGAAAGGATGACTCCCTTGCTCGATCTCACACGCCACCTTCTCCGCCTGCCTCGGCTTGGTGTCATCGTAGTCGAGCGCATTCACAAATTCCTCGGGCCTTACCTTCGAAGCATCCGGCCAACTCCCACCCGCCAAAGCGGCCTTCGCCAGCTTAAAGGAAACATCACTGACATTGAGCGAAAAGGTCGAGTCAGACTTCTCAGCCGTCGAGGTCTCAAACCCCTCCGGCAGCTTGTCCGTCGTCTTTGCGGGATCGGAGAAGAAGATCAACTTTCCTTCCTCCAAACGAACCTTGCATCCGACCTGCCGGGCAATTTCCTGAATCGCTATTCTCAAGGGGACATTCTTAAGATCTAGCTCTGCTATCTGGCGGCCCTCAAGAATCTTCTTTTCGAGTTTCGGGTCATCAATGACAATTTCGATTCCTTTTTCCTCATAATCGAGCGTCGTTGTATCGAGTTCATTGGAGCGCAGACGCAAGAACTCAAGAGCCTCTGCCATCGAAGAATTCCTTAACAACATCTCCGGCAGTATGATCTGATTCATCTTCTCGGTGGTCTGTTGATTGGAATCATTTTTTTCCCAACGATCAAAAGCCTCGGAGGTCTCCCCCTTCGCAAGACGGTAGGCAAATAGATCGACCTCTACCGTGGTCCCGGTCGCCTCCCCGATTTTGTCTAGAAGCACCTTCAGCGGAACCTGGTCCAAATCCATGTCGGGAAGAACACGCACCAATATTTCAGGATCGGCAACCACGATATTGATCCCCTTACGGTTGTCATCGACGGTCGTGTTATCGAATTCGATTGAGCGTAACCGGACAAACTTGAGAGCCTCTGCTACCGTGGTGTTTTTAAACCGAACCTCCGGTATAATGATCTGATTCCCCTTGGCATTAATCGAGCGCTCACCATCGGCGAATGAATCCATTGTGACCTCTTCCGATGCCAATTCTCCTTCAAGCGAGTCTTCGCCGATCAACCAATCTGCTTCCCGTTTTTTGTTCTCCTCAGCCTTGGCATTTTCTGCGGCTCCCATAATCCCATCGACCAGTTTCAGGTTCGTGGGACTATTCCGGATGATAAGAGTATTCTCATCTGGTAAAAAATGAGCGCCCGAATTCGCCATGAAAGCAATACCATTTTCTTTCAGCACCGTTTCAAATGATTTGCCATTCGCAGTAGCCTCTTGAATGTCCTTTGCCACCTCAGGAGAAACCTTCCATCTCCGTTGCGTAATGTCCGCATCGGCACTTGAGTTAAGTGGAAGCAGCGTGACACCTTCACCATCAACTCTATATCTGAGTTTCGCAGCATCAGCGATGTATTGGAGAGCAACTCTTGCCGGGACATTCTTAAGGTTGAGGCTTTTGATCTTTGTCGAATTCGGATCGTTCGCGTCACCAAAGTCCTTGTCATTCTCATTCAATTCCCCACCGGAAACTTTCGGGGTCTTCACCTGAATCTTGAGCCCTTGCCCAGCCCCGTTCAAAGTCGTGGAATCCAGTTCCTTTGTCCTCTTCTCGATAAACGCAAGAGCCTCCTCGACCGTGACATTCTCAAAATTCACCTCCGGAATGATAATTTGATTCAGCCGGGCATTTGTGCCTTTGGTATCCACCTCATCTTCGGACCGATCACCAAAGAAACGGATCGATTCCAAGTCAGCACCCTGCATCGCTCGCTCTCTGCTCAGTCTCACCTCCTCGGTATTATCAACGAGAGCTTCCCCACCCGACTCAGAAGGCGAGACATCCGCCGCAAATGAATCGGCATCGAAATCACTCTGATCGACCGTGAAGAAATTCCCCCCCGACACAGTCCCACCTGCGAACGGATCGATTCCACCGATATCACCACCTCCTCCTCCGCCAGAATCTCCGTTTGCCGCCACCCTTCCTGGATCAAGCTTTTCAACCTCTTTACTAGCCGATATTCCGTCTGAATCCATCTCACCCTCGGAATCTCTTTCTCGGTTCCCCGTCGATTCACGAGGTGAAGACCAGAGTTCCTTGGAACCCTTCTCATCGTCATCGGCAGACCAGCGAAAATAGTTTCCAGCTTGCTGGGATGTGGGCTCTTTTTTCTTGAGCTCTCCCATCGTGGTCCCTGAGAGATTTTTGGAAGCAACGCTGTTTGCCTGAGCAGTCTGCCTTGGGTTATTCAAGATTGCGTCAATGCTGCTCCGGTTGATTGCCGCAGCACCACTACGAAGGCCAGAGGTCACGATATTGGAAACACGCTCCTGCGGAGAAGCCGGGATTCCCGGAATGTTCACGCGATCGACGGTGCCGATGAAGTCCTGATTCTTACGTGAAGCCTCGCGACCCACAGTGCCGCCGCCGAGGAAAAAATTACTTGCTGGTTCACTTGCAAACGGACCATCCAATCCGAATTCGTCTTCAGCGCGATCATTCATCGCAAGAGCTGAGCTATCTGTTTCAGTAACTGCGGCCTCTTCAGAGAAAGCCGTTGGCTGCGGAGCCGCAGCAGGCCGGGGTCTCTCAGCCACTCCCAACGAATCATTAAAATCCAACCCGGCAGTCATCGTCAATGGGAGGATCGCGGTGTTATCATCCTCTTCTTCCTCAAGATCATAAAGTCCCCTCACAGCTTGAGATTTCTGATCAACAAGTGATCTTTTCTTATTAATTTTCCCTTCGGCTTTCTGCTCGGTCCATCCGTCACCGAAGTCAGCACCGTCGCCAAAGTCGGTGCTTTGCTCTGGGACCTGAGTGAGCGGAACTGGAATGGCGCTCGGAGTCGTGGTGTTGGCCACAATCACCTTCGATATCGCGGAGCTGGGAGCGACCGGCTTTTTCGCCACTCCATCCGAGGCCTCCCTGCTGCGTTGGCTTCCTATCCCAGCTGTTCTACTCTCTGCCGCTTTTTGGTCCCCTTGGAAAAGGCGTCCCACCAATGGGAGGTCATCGATAGAGGGTGTGACATCCGCTTTCCCGGCGATCGCAAGTGATCCCGGCCGGCTTATGCCCGTCACAAGTCCCGTCGTCCCGGGTGGTCCCAAAGCTCGATTACTTCCCTCCAAATTTGGAAGAACCACATCCAAAGCGGCCAAAGCACTTGTCATGTCCCGAATTCGGTCTCTGGAATTCCCCTCGACCACTGCCGGCCTTTCCGCAGGCCCGAATCCCAATTCACCAGCGATTTCCGCACGCTGAACCTCCAAATCGCGAAGCATTCCCCGCGATTGCTCGTAGGCCTCTCTAGACTGACTATACCTGTTCTGTTTGAGAGACAGCTCGATGGTATCGTCCTTCCGGTTGTCGACCATCGCCCTGATACCTTCGACCTGCTCATTCAAAACCTCGAGCTTGGCGGTCTTGGCCTCCAGTTCAGCGCCCGGCTTCCCACTCTGAACTCCCGCCTGAATCTCTACCGAGAGCCGGTCGCTCTCCACTTCAAAATCCGCAAGACGTTGTCGAGCACCCCGAAACAGATCTTGCTCGGTTCGACCCAGAGGATTCGACTCCCCATCATCAAAATACGGAATACCGTATTGCTGCACTAGAACAGTCAGGTCCTTCTTATGATCTGCGACAAGATCTCTCTGCGCCATCAGATCTTGGTCAACCCGCGCAAGAGCTTCGGCACGACTCATCCCCGGAGCTTTCTCCTTCAGCGCCAGCTTCTCCGGACTCTTTGACAATTGGGTCGTCACCAACATGATCATCGAAACCACCAGACAAGCAGCACAGGCATAGACCAGTCGCTGGCGGGACTGCCGCCTCGCACGCTGTTTGGCCATCAAGGACTCATACTCCCGCCTTCCCTTCTCAATCATTGAAAACACCTTACCACGCCGTTTCTCCGAGAGCTTCCACTTCGATTCGTCGCACTCTTCATGAGCCTCGCCCACCAACCCGTGAACTTTCTCAAGTCGCTTCTGATAGGTTTGCAGCTCGGCGTTCTCGGCAATCAAGCGCTCCAGTTCCTCAGCCTCAAATGCCGAGGCCTCCCCTAAAACCAGCGCCACGATGCGAGCTTCCATTTCGGGCTCGATGTAGGTTTGTAATTTATCGTTCATGTGGGTGTGCGTGTTAAAAATGGCTGATCCCCGACTTGCGTAGGCGCTCGCCGAGATCTTTTAAAAGGTGGTGAAGTCGGTAACCGACATTGCCGACGCTCATCTCGAGCTTATCGGCGATTTCTTGGTACTTGAGGTCCTGGAAGTATTTCATCCGGACCATGGACTGATCGCGGCCCTCCATTTCTGAGACCAGCATCTGAATCATACCGACCGCCTCAAGCCGCCCCAATTCGTCATCAGGGCTTTCGAGAGTCGATTCACCCTCCCCCACGGTGTCATCGAGGGTTTCGCGTTTCGACTTTCTGAGAATATTAAAGGAAAAATTTCGGACGCAGCGGAACAACCAGGCGCGCGGAATTTCAACCGCGTCCCAATGTTCATGCAGCTTGAGAAAAGCATCCTGCACCACTTCCTCGGCCAGTTCGCGCCGACCCAGTAATCCAAAGGCATACCTCAGAAGCGGACTTTCCTCGTCGCAAAAAACTTCTTCTAAAGTCCGTCGTTCTACCGGCCCCTTTTTTTTACCGGGCAGGCGCATGATCGACGGCGGTGAGGCCTGCTGTGAACTTCCTTGAGACACGGATGAGCATTCTTTTCATTGGGGAAGACATCGCAAGGAAGGAATCATTGGAAAAAAAGTGAATTCATTTTTTGAAATGCTCTTTCCTGAGCGCTTTTCACCAAGGAAGGGCTTTCTCCAGAGTGCTCTTTCAAGATCAGTGACGCTCTGGAGTGCGTCACCCCTTTTCTCTCCCAGCGTGCCACCACTGGAAGAATCATCCTCTAGCGAGCGTCACTCCGCAATCAACCGCGTGATCTCCAGCGCGATTGCGAGCGCATCGGCCCCCTGCTTCCCCGTCACGGCCGGCGTCTTGCCATCGCGGACACTCTCCACAAAGGCTGACAACTCGAGCTTCAGCGGCTCATCTTTTTCGACCTCTACTTTGGCCTTCTGGATCGTTCCGCCCTCTTTCCAAAAAAATTCCCCGGTCTGTTCCTGATAATCGAGCGACAAATACCCATCATCCTGAAACACCCGGATCTTCCGCATCCGCTCCGGACTGATCCGACTCGCGGTGACATTGGCGACACAGCCATTCTCAAAACGCAGCCGCGCATTGGCAATATCCTCACTCTTCGTCAGCACCGCGACCCCCACCGCATCGATATTCACCACCGGAGATTTCACCAAATGAAGAATAATCTCCAAATCGTGGATCATCAAATCCAACACCACGCCAATATCCATGCTCCGATTCGGAAACGGCGACAGTCGATGAGACTCAATAAACTTCGGGTGATTCAACTTCGCCTCCAATTCCCGCATCACCGGATTAAAGCGCTCAATATGTCCGATTTGTAAAATTCGGTCATACTCCGCCGCCAAATCGACCAATCGTGCCGCTTCCGCGACACTCGGAGCAATCGGCTTCTCCATCAGGACATGCACCCCACGCCTCATCAAATCGCCTCCCACCTCCAAATGGGCGACCGTGGGCACCGCCACACTCGCTAAATCGCACGCTTCCGCCAATTCCTCGAGAGAATCTACCGCTTCCGCACCAAATTCTTCTGCCACCGCTTTGGCCCGATTCAGGTCGGCATCGTAGACCGCCGTCAGCTCCGCTTCCGCGATCAAAGAGTAACATCTAGCATGATTTCGACCCATGGATCCGGATCCCGCAACTCCCGCTCGTAACTTCATTTTCGAGTCCTCGCAGATCCCATAAAAATTACGAGCCAACTTTCAGCTTGAAAAAATTTATCTAACACCAAGACTCCCGTTCGAGTTTGAGCGGCTGGTCGCTTTCACCGTGCATTCAACAATTCCGAACTACTCATGATTGAAGTTACTGGCCTCACCAAACGTTTCGGCCCCAAGGTTGCCGTCGACGATCTCACATTCTCAGTTAAGAAAGGCGAAGTCCTCGGTTTCCTAGGACCCAACGGCGCTGGCAAGTCCACCACGATGCGCATGGTCACGGGATTCCTCCCGGTCACCGCCGGCCAAGTCAAGATTTGCGGCGTCTCCATGATCGCCAACCCGCGGGAAGCGAAAGCCAAAATCGGCTACCTCCCGGAATCCGCCCCCCTCTACAATGACATGACCGTTCAGGGCTTCCTCAAGTTCTGCGCCTCCATGCGCGGCCTCCGCGGATCGGCCCGCCGACACGCTGTCGAAAAATCAATCGAAACCTGCTTCCTCGGAACTGTCGCTCGCCAATCCATCGGCACCCTTTCCAAAGGCTACCGCCACCGCACCTGCCTCGCCCAAGCGCTTCTTCACGATCCCGAGGTCCTCGTTCTCGACGAACCGACCGATGGACTCGATCCCAATCAGAAGCTCGAAGTCCGAAAGCTCATTAAGAATCTCGGCAAAGAAAAGGCCATTCTCTTCTCGACCCACATTCTCGAAGAAGTGACCGCCGCTTGCACCCGCGCGGTCATCGTCGATCAAGGCATCATCGTTGCCGACGGGACCCCTCAGGAACTCGAAGCCCAAGGCGGAGGCTCCCTCTACGAACTCTTCCACAAGGTCACCACCTTCGAAAACCCGGCTGCCTAGTTTAAAAAACCACTCTCTTTTAGCATGAACGCCTTCACCATCTTCAAACGCGAATTAAGCAGCTACTTCACGCAGCCCACCGCTTACGCCATCGTGATCATCTTTGGGTTCCTCTCAACCCTTCTCACTTTCACCATTGGGAACTTTTGGGGGATCGGCGACGCCAGCCTCGATGGCTCGTTCTTCCAATACCACCCGCTCCTCCTCATGATCCTTGTTCCTGCGGTCAGCATGCGCCAGTGGGCCGATGAGCACTACACCGGCACCATCGAGCTCCTCGGAACCTTCCCGATCAAGCTTGGCAGCGCCATCATCGGCAAGTTCCTCGCCAGCGCCTTCATTTGGGCCCTCGCCCTCCTCCTCACCTTCCCCGTGGTCTGGGCCGTCGTTTACCTCGGCGACCCCGACGGACAAACCATCTTTTCGGGATACCTCGGGAGCTTCTTGGTTTGCCTTACCTTCCTTGCCATCACGACCCTGATTTCCGCTCTCACCCGAGATCAGGTTGTTGCCCTGATTGTCTCTGTTGCGATCTGCTGCGTCCTCACAATGCTCGGCTGGGAACCTGTCATTAACGAAATCCGGCGAACCGGCCCGGAAGCCCAGGAAGCGGTCGAGTTGATGACCAAGATCGGCATTTACAGCCACTTTTTCGAAGCCACTCTGGGGAAAATTTCCCTAACCAGCCTTTTATACTTTTTCGGCCTCATTTTCGTCAGCCTCTTCGGCACCAGCCTCATCCTGAACTCAAAACGTTCCTAACGTTCCTACTTTTCCCCTCATCCAACCTTCATCACGCAACAAACCATGAATGCATTGAAGCCCATCCTCATCGGCCTCGCCGGCGTTGGCGTCCTCTTTTTCGGTCTTTCCTTTGGCCTCGAAGCCCTCGAACCCGCCCGCTGGTATTGCCTCGTCCTCGCGATTCTCGCCATCTCTCTGCTGCCCGCCAACCGCCTCTTTCGGGGCGTCGTGGGAGTGGCCATTCTCGCCATCCTCGTTTTCTTCGTCACCCAGTTGCTCGAGAGCACTCTCGGGAACAAGAATATCGATCTCACCGAGGACAGTCGCTACACCCTCACCGACGGCACCCGTTCCATTCTCTCGGAGCTCACTGAGCCCGTCACCATCAACTACTACGTCACCCGTGATGTCGATGGCACCCCGGCTTCCTTCAAGCGCCACATCCCAAGGGTCGATAGTTTCCTCCGCGAGATCAAGAACCTCGCCAAGAATGACCTCATCACGCTGAACTTTGTCGATCCCGAGCCCAATACCGATGAAGAAGACGCCGCGCTCCTCGATCAGGTCCAGCAAATCGACGTCACCCAGGATGACAAAATGATCTTTGGGGCCTCCATCAGCTCGCTCGAAAAAAAGACCGTCATCCCCTTCTTCGACCCCACACAAGAAACCCAACTCGAGTTTCAGGTCATCAGCGCCGTTGCCGAAGTTAGCAGGCGCACTACCCCAGTTGTCGGCCTCATGTCCGCTCATAATCTCGCCCAAGGCGGCCAATCCAATCGCGGCTGGCTCTTCTACCAAATCCTGCAGCGGAACTACGATCTCGTGGACCTAGGCATGATGCCCACTGCCACACTCGACTCAGTCTACGCTGGTCACAAGTGGGGCGATTCACCGGGCTACCTCGATCCCGAAAAGATCCCCGTCATGCTTGTCATCCACCCGGCCGGCATCACACCCGATGCTGAGTTCGCCCTCGACCAATACATCCTCCGCGGCGGCACCGTCATCGCCTGCGTCGACCCCATGTCAATGGTGGCCCAACAATCCGGTAAATCTCCAATCCCCGGCATGCCTCCACAAGGTGGCACTCCGACCTCCTCGTCACTCCCTAAGCTTTTCGCGAAGCACAACGTCAAGTTCAGCGATTCCGAGGTCATTATCGACCGCGCCTTCGCGGCTCCCAACAACCCCACCATTCTCCTCCTCAATGAAGAAGCGATGACGGTGAAGGATGACATCTCCCTCGCCTCCATCCAGAACCTCGCCTTCCTCCTCAGTGGCAGCTTCAGTGGAGCCAATGGCAAACCGATGGGACAAGGCCTCGAAGTCAGCCATCTCGTCGAAACTTCCTACCAATACACCTTCATCGACGGCCAATCTCTCACTTCTCCCCAAGGAGCCCAGCAATTACGTTTTGCCCTCGGCAGCCGTCGTGCAGGCGACCAAAAGCAAAGCTATGTCGCCCTCCTCAGTGGCACCTTCCCGACCGCCTTCCCTGACGGCGCTCCTTCCGCCAAGGCCGAAGAAGGAGACGACCTCATGGAAGAGGAAAAGGAAGAGGAATCCAAGGTTGCTGCTCTCGCCTCGGGCAACGCTCGCGGCAACCTTTACCTCATCGCCGATTCGGACTTCCTCTACGATGGCCTCGCATACCAGTTCCAGCGCTTTGGCAACAGCGGCTTCACGAATCCCATCAGCGGAAACGGCCCCTTTCTTCTCAATGTCATTGATCAGGCTGTCGGCTCCAAATACCTCATCGGCGCCCGTGCCCGCACCCCGCTCTACCGCAAGTTCACCGTCCTCAAGGACAAGGAGGCCGAACTTGAAAAAATCTCGGGCGAGACCATCAAGAAATTCGAGGCAAAAGCCCAGCAAGCCGCAGCCGACATGCAGAAAATCCGCTCGCAAATGACCCAGAACAACGCCGCCCAGCTAACTCCCGAACTCCGCGCTCAAATTGCCGAGTATCGCAAAGCCGAAGTCGATGCCCGGAAAGCGATTCGCCAAGAGGAAAAATCCTATCAATCGCAAATCGATGCTCTGAAAGCAGGAATCTTCTGGAAAACCCTTCTCCTTGTCCCCATCGGAGTAATCATCCTCGGCCTCGGCGTCTTCGCCTGGCGGAAAAGTCAAACCAACGCCCGCTAATTTTCCACTCTTTATTTCAATCGCGAACAAGTCACTGAAACCATGTCACGACTACAACTTCTGATTCTCTGGATCCTCGCCATTGCGGCAGGCTTCTTCTACTTCAAGAGCAAGGACGTCCCCGACTCCATTAGCTCTCAGACCAAACTCGAAATTGGCTCGAATCTTGTCTCCGGCAAGACCGTCGATACCATCGATCGTTTTAAGATCAAAACGGGCAAGGACTCAGTCACGCTCAAAAAACAAGACGACGAATGGCTCGTCGCTGAGCAAGACGACTTCCCCGCCAACCTCACCATGGTCTCGCGAGTGCTCGAAGCTCTCCGTAATACCAAGGTCGCCCAAGGCGTCGTCGCCTCGGACGAATACTACGACCGCTTCAACCTCGACCCCGCCACTGAGGACGAGCAAAAACAACCGGACGCCATTACCTTAACGACCGGAGATCAGAAGCCCGCGACCATCTTCCTCGGAAAAACAAGAGAAGCCACCGGCGGCAGCAGTGGCACCGCAGGTCGTTTCGTCAGCCTTTCAGACGATGACAGCGGCGTCTACATCGTGCAGGAAACCTTCGGCTTCCTCGGTGCCAATTCCGGGAACTGGATCAACAAAACCCTCACCCCCCTTGAAGAAGGGGTCATCCGAATGGAAGTGGCAGCTCCCAATGACACCACCTTCAAACCATGGACGATCTCTCGCAAGACGGTCCTAGACGACTTCCTCATCGAAGACTTGGCCGCAAAGGAGGAAACGAAAACCAACGAAACCGGCACTCTCAAAAACGTCTTCGCCAGTGCCACCTTCATCGAAATGCTCAGTGCAGAGGACTACAAAACTCGCGCTGATGAAAACGGCATTCGTACCGTCAAGGCGACCGACTCCGGCGGCTCGACCTTTCTCCTCACCATCATTCCCGAGAAGAAGGAGAAAAGTGCCGAACCCAAGAAGGACGATCCCGCCGCCCCCATTCCTTCGATCAACTACATCGTCACCATCGAAGTCCTCGAAGGCCCCACCAAACCCGAGCCTCCAGCCACAGACGCCAGCGTCCAAGACAAGGCTGTCTACCAACAAAGGGTCGAAAACCTCGCGGAACTCGCTACCAGCGTAAATCGCATGAGCAAAACCTATCGAGGCCGTTACTTCGTCGTCAATACCGCCTCCATCGGCTCCCTGACTAAAAATCGCGGCGAATTCATCAAAGCCAAGGTCGAGAAGAAAAAGCCGATCTCCGTGAGCACTCCACCCATTGCCGTTCCCACTCCCGGAAGCGCCAATCGCCCGTCTCCCCGAATTCCCGGGACTCCCCCTCCGCCCCCGGGCATCGCCCGCCCGAAGGAAAGCCCTCAAAAGAAACCGAAAATCGAAGCCGTCACCCCTCCGATTCAAGTCCCTCCCCTCCCCGGGTCCCAACCTGACCCGCCCAAAAAACCAACTGAGCCTAGTAAACCGGCTGAGCCTAGTAAACCGGCTGAGCCTAGTAACCCAGCTGAACCCGAAAAACCGGCCGATCAATAAGGAACACCTTTCCCCATGATTCTCACAAAGCCGCCGGTCTTCTCGACCTGCGGTTTTTCATTAACGCATAAAACTTGCATTAAGCAGCTTGACTCCCTCCGACTTTAACGCACCTTAGTTGCATCTATGAAATTCCTATTATTCTTCATCTTAAGTTTTGCGGCCCACGGTCTCGATGTTGCGTCTCTCCACCCTCTCATCACCGATGCGGTCAAGCAAGTGGGTGGCGACCGCGTCACAATCATCGAAATCGTAAAACCCGGCATGAACGTTCACAAGTTCCAGCCCAAGGCCAGCGATGTCAAAAGCATGGCCAGTGCCCGCCTCATCTTCGCTTCCGGCAAAAATCTTGAACCTTATTTGAAGGATCTCAAGGACGGCCTTCAGGCTGACCAGCTCATCATTGAAGTCGGCGAATCTATTCCGTCTCAAAAGATCTCCGCCAAGGATCAAATCTACGCCTGCTGCCAACATCACGCCGTCGGAGGAATCGACCCCCATTGGTGGCACAATGTTCGCAACATGGAGCGCGCCGTGCGGGTCATCGAGAAAGAACTCACCAAAGCCGACCCCGACGGTAAAGAAATCTACGCCGCCAATTCCAAGGCCGCCCGCACCCGCCTCACCCAACTCGATCGCTGGGTCAAAGGCCAGGTCGCAACCATCCCGCGTGGCAAGCGCCACCTCGTCACCGCCCACGCCGCCTTCGGCTATTTCTGCAAGGGATACGGATTTAAGGCCAGCTTTGTCCAAGGCCTCAATGCCCAAGGGGAAGTCTCAGCCACCCAACTCGCCGAGGCCATCAAGCAACTGCGTGAAGAAGGAATCCCCATGGTCTTTCCCGAAAAATCCGCAAACCCCAAGATCCTCCAGCAGATCGCGAAGCAGACCGGCGCCAAAGTTGGCGAACCACTCATCGCAGATGGCGCCACCAAAAGCTATCAGGACATGATCATGACAAACGTAAATAACGTCGTCGCAGGCCTTAAGTAAGGGAATGACCCGGTCTCCCTTCTCCGTGACCCTGATCGCCTTGGTTCCCTTGGCAGCACTGGGATGGCCACTTGCCAAGGTCATCAATCAAAAGGCCTACACTCAGGCCGTGGTCGAGGACGCTCCCGCCGGCCCCTTGGTCACCGCTGATCTCTTTGTCAACAGTGCCCATCCCTTTGAAGCGATCGTGGTCACAATTGGCGAAGCCAGCTGGACCTTCGCACCCGACGATGACGTGAAAGTGATTCACTACCCACGCGCTTCCCAGCTCATCTTAAAAGTCACCGTAGTCTGGCCGGGCGACACTCCGGAATCCGCCGTCCTGCTCAAACTCCAGCCAGAAGGTGAGATCGAACTCTCGCACACCCTTTGGGGTCTCCACAAGGTCACCGCTGAAATCGAATTCCCCCAGCCCCCCGACGCGTGAGCCACGAACACCACCAACTCGATCTCGCCGGCGTGGCCTTCCGCTACGGTGCCAAAGAAGCCCTTAGCGGAGTCAAATTCTCAGCCCACTGCGGCCAACGCCTCGCCCTCCTGGGCCCAAACGGCGCCGGGAAAAGCACCCTCATCCGACTCCTCGCCGGACTCCTCAAACAACAAACCGGCACCATCCAATGGCGTGAAAATGCCCTCACGAAAGCACGCCGTGAAATTGCTTACCTTCCCCAGGTCGATCGCCACCAGCGCCACTTCCCAATCCGGGTGCGCGATATCGTAGCAATGGGTCGCTTCCCACACCTCGGCCATCTCAAGCGCTTCGGAAAAATCGATCGCGCCAAGACCGCAGAAGCCATCGCCACCATGAATCTCGGTGACATCGCCCATCGCCAGATCGACCAACTCTCCGGCGGCCAGCAACAACGCACCTTCATCGCCCGCGCCCTCGCCCAGGAAGCCCACGTCCTCCTCCTCGATGAACCCTTCAATGGCCTCGATATCGAAAGCCGCTGCCACCTCTCCGACTCCCTCATCGAACTCACCAACAGCGGCCACCTCATCATCGCTTCCCATCACCAAATGGAAAGCGTGACCCAGATTTTCACCCACGCCCTTGTCCTCGATCAAAAACAAATCGCCTTTGGAAAAGCCACCGACGTCATGGAGAGCGATGCCGTGAAACAAATCCTTCATTCCTGCCACCCTCACGCGCATGATCGAGCTCTTTGAATTCCCCCTCTATCAGCGGGCCATTCTTGCTACGCTCATCATCGGCTTCGTCAATGGCTACACCAGCGCCTTCGTCCTTCTTCACCGGAGTCCGCTCAAGCTCACCGCGCTGAGCCATAGCCTCCTCCCAGGCGTCGCCATCTCGGCTTGGATCTTCAGTCTCGGAGTCCTCAGCGCCTTCTTCGGCGCCGTCATCGCGGCCATCATCATCGGCGTCCTCACCGTCCTCCTTTCCCGTATCACCAAAATCAGCGACGACACCGTCCTCGCCGTCCTTTACACCGGAGCCTTCGCCGTCGGCATCATGGTCCTCCAAGTTCTCGGCTCCTACCAAGATCTCGAAGCGTGGCTCCTCGGTAACATCCTCGGACTCTCGGATCTCGACCTTTGGATGAGTTTCGGCGTCGGCATCATCGCCGTCACCATGCTCTCGCTCTTCCGCCGCGCCGTCGTCATCAACCTCTACGATCCCGAAGTCGCAGCCAGTCTAGGAATCCGAACTCGCCTCCTCGATTACGCCTCCTTCGCGATCCTCATCCTTGTCCTCGTGACCACGCTCCAAGCCGTCGGCTGCATCCTCGCGATCGGCATGATCGTCACTCCCGCCGCCATCGTGCGACCCTACGTCTCCACTCCCGAAACCCTCTTCCCCCTAAGCGCACTCGTCGGAGCACTCGGCTCAACCCTCGGACTCATGCTCAGCATCCCCCTCGGCCAACCCGCCGGAGCCAGCATCGCCGCAACCCTCGCCGGACTCTTCATCCTGTCCGTCATCATCCGCTCGGCCCTCCCAAAGTAGGCTCTCCCCGCATTCGCAGTTGCTCGGTGATGCCAAGATCCAGCGCCCTCGCTAAAAAACCCATCGCCACACTGAGCACCAAGGCGAAGCAAAACCCGCAACCAATCGCGCCCATCGCCTGACGCCCCAGAGGCCAATTCCCCTGACCCAACGAGAGCCCCGTTCCGATTAAAGGCATCATCAAAGGTGCCACCAACATCGCTCCGATGACAACCGCACCCGAGTTAACCAACAAACCCATTCCCGCAATCGCGGTCGCCAAAATCATCAAAGCCGCGAAATCAAAATTCCACCGCGACTTCGATTCCACCTCGGTGAAAAGTGCCAGCCGCTCGATTCGATTGAGCTGTGGAATATTAATATGAATCAAACGCCCGACCATCTCCCGCAACCGATGCCCCTTGCTCCGCTCCGCCCGGATCACTCCCACGGTCATCCCTTGCGCACCGCTCAAGAGTCGCTCCGGCAAGGTCCCGAAAAGCTTTTGACGTAAGGTTCCCCGATCACTCGCTCCCACCAAGAGCATCCCGTAGGGCTCCCCGCTCATCTCCGTGCTCAAAGCAGCCCCAAAATCATCTCCAAGTGCCACGCGAGTCAGAACATCATCCGGACTCAAGCCCGCTCTCTTAATCACAGTCTCAAGATGCCGATGTCCCAATTCCTCGGACAATTCATCCGCCTCGGCCCGCATCTAAAACGCCACTGTCCCGCCATCGCAAAGTGCCTCAGCCAACTTCAACGCACGACGACTATGCCGGCCACCCGCGCAGGGCACGAGAATCCGATGTCCGGAATTCGCCAACTCATCACTCACCCGAACGGCCAAGACCTGGCATCCCGCTCCCTCAAAAAGATCACTCGAAAACCGGGCATTCCGATCATCCAATTTCGTCCCCGCTTGTTTCCCAACAATCAACAATCGCGGCCATTCCTTCTTGGCCGCGTCCAGAACCTTGCGCTTCCGACTCACGCCGCTCAGATCGCGAACTACAGCCACCGCCAAACCTTCCAATTCCCTCAGCCATGCCCCTTCAACCTTCTCGGAATCCGCGACCCATAATTCCAGGGGCTCTTGCAGCGCTCCCGCCACCCGCAACCCAAAGGCCTTCAAAGTCAGGGCCTCCTCCACACACCGAATAATCACACACACCGACATCAGCTCTTTCCAAATTTACGATCAAGTTCCTGAAAGGAAATCTGCACCAAGGTCGGACGACCTACCGGATCGCAATACGGTAAATCACACGCAAAAAGATCATCCAACAAACCCGACAAAGCCGAGACGCTCCAGCTCGTCCGCCCGGCCCCCACCTTCGCCACCTTCGCGGCGAACCCCTCAAAGGCGAGACGCCGCACCCGCGAGCCCCCGTCCCGATCAATCACGAGGTCCACCAATTCGACCAACGAGCGCTTCACATCCTCTCCATTCAAGAAAGCGGGTGCCGCCGCAATCGTAATAGTCTGCCCCCCGAAGGAATCCAAAGTGAATCCCGCCTGATCAAAATGCTCCCGGTGCCTCATCAATAAATCAACATCACGCGCATCCAACTCCAACAACACCGGCACCAACAAACCCTGCGAATCAATCTTCTCCTCCCCCTCTAATAAACGCTCATAAAAGACGCGCTCCCGTGCCGCCTTTGGCTCCAGGAGAACCAAACCCTCAACCCCTTCAAGCAAGGCATAGCGATCCGATAAGGCCCCCACGATCCGCAAATCCGGTTTCGTGGCTTTACTCACCGCCTCCTCTTCAACCCCCAATTCCTTCTGCTCCTCATGCCGCCAAACCGGCGCGGACTCCCTCGTCTCGACCGAAACCTCCTCTCGATCTCTCATGACCTGCTGCACCCCATCCACCACTTCCAGCTGAACCTTGGGCCGCTCGGACTCCGACCTCGCCGGTTTCACAAAGGGCACCAACACGGCAGCCTTCGGTCGCAAGGCCCCCTCCACCGCATCCATGATCGCAATGCGAACCTGAGCCGGCTCCGCAAATCTCACCTCCCGTTTCGCCGGATGAACATTGACATCCACCAAGCCGGGATCCATCGAAATCCAGAGCCATGCCGCTGGGTGCAGCCCCTCTTGCAAACCTCCTTTAAAAGCCTCCTTCAACGCACGCGAAATCGTGATATCCTCGACCGGACGACCATTCACAAAAACATACTGATGCTTGCGCCCCCGCCTCGCAAAGGAAGCCGGCAAGATGGCCCCCTCAATGACCATCCCACGTCGTTCATGACGTGGCACTTCAATCAACTCCTGCCCCGACACTCCACCGCTCATCGACTCGATCCTTACCCGGCGATCTGAAGTTGCGGGTAGGTCCAAGGTCACCCTCCCGTCCTTCCGCATGACCCACCCAATTCCGGGCGTGCAGAGCGCGTGCAGCCGAATCTCATGATCAATGTGTGCCGCCTCCGTCGATTCAGCCTTTAGAAATTTTTTGCGCGCCGGAACATTGTAAAACAAATCCCGTACTTCCAGACTCGTCCCCACCGGACAGCCCACCGCCCGAGGTTCCTGCAAGGCTCCCCCATTCACCTTCACCTCGGTTCCCTCGACCGAATCCGCCTCCCGGGTAAGCATCGTAAATCGTGAGACACTCGCGATACTCGGCAGCGCTTCCCCCCGAAACCCCAGCGTGGCGATCCCATTCAGATCTTCCGATGTCCGGAGCTTACTCGTGGCATGCCTTTGCAAGGATCTCACCGCATCCCCCGCGCCCATCCCGCAGCCATCGTCCCGCACCCGCAGCATCGCGACCCCGCCACGCTGAATCTCCACCTCGATCTTCCGCGCCCCCGCATCGATAGCATTCTCCACCAATTCCTTAATGACACTCGCCGGGCGCTCAATGACTTCCCCAGCCGCCACCTGGCTGGCCAGAGTCTCGGACATCACTTCCACTGTCGGCATATCGGGACTCTACCCACTCGTAGGCCAAGGTCATCTCCAAAAAGAAGGCTATTTTTAAAATGGCTCATCGCAGGAAGATTCTCCACGGTAGAACTGACCAGACAAAATTTCCATCTCAGGTAGTGTCCTTCTCATGATGAAAGAAAACTCCCGATTCTTCCTCGCTCTCATTTGCCTCGCCGCCACTCCGTGCGGCAGCTGCGCGACCATCACCGAAGATGTCCTTGAAATTCTAAATGCCGATGAAGCAACAATTGAACACCTCTGGAAACAACATCGAGGAAACTCCGAGTTCTCATTCCTATTACTGGACCGCTGGGCCAAAATTTCTCCTGAGACGCTCCTCCAGCAAGATTTGACGTGGTAGGACACTGAGACCGCCTGAAATCTTTGGGGGCGACATGATGGTGAGGGTGCCCTAGAACTCCTGAAAAAGAGCCCGCAACTCAATGAAGTCGCCATTAGCCCTGTTAGGCACGGTTACGGCGAAACTCAGCCCGAGAAAGTCCTCGCCAAAGATCACAGAGAACTACTGCAAAACTACTGGGTTCGTCAGGGAATCATTCGTGGTTTGTCCCTTCAGTCACCCGCAGCCGCCATTGACTTAATGCGCGAATACTCCCCCGTCCCGTGGAAAGCAGTTGGCATCTATATACGCGATTTTGACGACGACGCACTTTATTAGAAAACGAATCGACGTTATACCCACGAGGACGATGCGGCGAGCTCGGCAATCCGGCGATGGCTAAATTTTGACCCAGAACATGCCTTGGATTATTTAGTGAAAGACAAGGATCCTCCTCTTAGCCAAAAATTCGTGGCCATCCTAGCGTCGAAAATCCCGAAACAAGTCAAACTTGCTTCCGAGAGGCTCCCGATAGGGCTGAAGAAGACGATCTTTGAAAAAGGGCTTAAGCTTGTGGAGAAAAACCATAAATCCATTTTAAGAATGGCCGAAATGGCATCTCCCATGGAAATTGTAACGACTCACACTTTCGAAAATATCATAAAAAAAGCCAAGGAGACCCGGCCTGAATTATTCGCAAAATGGCTTACGGCTCCTCGAGTGGAGCATCTTGACCACGCAAAAGCCACCCTTCTCAATGAAATCTTAAAAGAAGAATGGATCGCAATCGCCCCTATTGGACGGCTCCGTTTTTTGGCCGCAAAAAACGATTTTAACTTCGCAACTGAGTTAGCCGCTTGTTGGAAAAAAGACCCCGAAACTGCGATTCCATTTATCGAAATCCTCGGAACAACTGATTCCCATAGTCGACACAAAGGCCGAAGAGAACTCATCATTGCAATTGGAAAAACAAATGTCCGGGAAGCGCTAATCCGCTACCAAGTTTACGCTGCCAAGAATGGACTAGGCGACCAAGAATACGAAATGGTCTTTCTGGAAATGGCGAAAAATAATCGCGAGGCTTTCCTCGAATTCGCTCTTCAGCAGGGTCCGAAAAAACAGAAGCTCATGATCATCTTGACTGGGGCTTCAATGCAGAAACACCCCGAGTGAACGATCAAGACACTAACATCCCATGATCTCAATCCATTTCACTTCAGCCCCCTTCCAACAAGACCTCAATTGGAATCCTGGGCTTTTCGAGAGCTTGGACCTGCTCCCCGAAAGTTGGCGAAAAACTCTAATCACATCTGATCACATCTTCCGAGGCGCCGAAATCCAGTGGCTAGAGATCAAAGCACACCCTTTTCTGAGCGATCAAGAACTCAAATCGATCCACCGCTCAATTGCCGTAGATGCATGGTGGGTCTCTAACGACCAACAAGCAGTCATGAAATCGCTTATCACACAGGCCACTTGGCTCGACGACAGCGTCAGAAGCGAGCTCGCCCGTTGGGTTGTTATTCGGAGTTCAAGAGACCTCACAAAGTTAGAACCTTGGATTGATCAGCTTCCTCCCGCAATCCGTAAGAAGCCGCTCAAGTCCTATCAATACTTTTACGGCGAGAAAGTAAAAATGCGTGAGGAGAGTGCCAATAAAGATCTTGATGCTCGGTTCATCAAATACTCTGAAGAACTCCTCGGTAAGATTCTCGATAGTTATGATTCGCAAAGAGATGTATCGATGAACTCTTGGACCGAACCTGAAATTAAAAAATTTCAGGCAAAGGTCAGGGACCTCACCCGTGAGCAAGCGTTCGTCCTTTCCACAAGGGTCGACCTTGTGAAGCTCCCGTGGAGAATCCGGGCATCCCTCATTCCAAAGTGCTTCGAGAACGAACTTTCAAATCGCAATCCCGTTCTCCTTCAGAGCACTCGAACCACCGCGAAAGCCTTTGCGACCTACGACCCGGCGATGGCAGCCACCTGGGCAAATACGACTTCTCCGCCATCCAAGAAATCACCCTCGAAGCCAACCCCACCTCCTTCACCTCCCGCACCGCCCAACGCTACCAAAAACTCGGCGTCTCCCTCGGCGGCCAATCCTTCCTCGTAAAACACCTCGAAACCCTCGGCCGCGGACACATCCCCATGCAGGCCTACAACCTCACTTACGAAGAAAACACCGCCTTTTTCGAAAAGTTCCAAAGCGGGGATTCCCAGGACGACCCCGACCTCAACGCCAAAATGTTCACTCTCGCCGTAGAATTCCTCACCACCGCCGGATACCGACATTACGAAACCTCCAACCACGCCCTCCCCGGAAAACGCTCCCGTCACAACGAAGGCTCCTGGGTCGGCGACGACTACCTCGGCCCCTCCGCCGTCTCCACCCTTTCTCATACTCGTCACCAAAGCATCCCCGACACCGCGAAATACCTCCAACGCATCGCCGCCGTCGGCCACGCCCAGGATGACATCAAAATCCTAAACGACGAAGCCTGGCACCTCGAACGCATCGCCCTCCAACTTCGCACCACCAAAGGCCTCCCCCTCGAATTCCTTACCCCCGAAACCAACCTCCAAAACGTCTCCCACCTCGTCGAAAAACAAACACCCACCTCCGCCTCAACGGCGAAGGCCCCCTCCTCGTCGACGCCATCGCCACCGAACTGGCATAAGGTCGAAAACCCAGAGCAACCGCCCCGCGAGGAGGGCTTCGACCGGAGGGGAACATCAAAAGGACGATGTCGTGAGAGGATGTTTTACCTCCCCACTCGACGAGCTAGATTCCCTTCAATTTCCGAAGCGAATAAAACCCTCCTTCTGAATTCGGCGTATCACACGCCCCGGACTTGCGTTTCTTACCGAACCACTCGTACCTTGCTTGGAACGACTCCTCCATGAAAGCGCGACTCCCCAATACTATCCCCTCGCTAAAACACCTCACTCGGCACCTCAAGAGTTCCCCACCCGATAACTTGCCCCCTTCCGCCAATTGCACCAAAGCGTCCTCACGCTGAAACCCACGCCCCAGCCCACCCAAATCACCCTCCTTCTTTCGACCCGGTTCCTCCCTTGCCGCCATCCCCTCGGTCAGCAAAATCCGCCGATAAATCTCCGCACCCTCCCGCCCTAAACCCATTGAAAAAAAAGATTTCTGGGGGATTTCATCATATTTTGCCTCTCAATTTAGTTCCCAAGACCAAAAACTTGGGAATCTAGCACCCGCAAAATCATCTCGCGACACCCTTTGCACTTTTGGTCAGGCGTCACTTCAACAAGGAGACGCCTTTCAAGTCAAAACGGAGCAGAAAAAGTAAATTTGTGCCGATTATTCCAGCATCCCTTATCGTGAAATGAGTGCTGCTATTCCTTCATCACGAAAAACGCTCCCTTGCCCTCCGTCACAGCTTGCGGAATTCGCGACCTCTTCCGACCGCAGTCGTTTTGGTAGCGCTTCGCCATCGCCTTCACAAAATCCTCGCCACCTATTGCCATTCCCGTCGTGAACGAGGCCACTCGCTTTCGAAGAGCTTCCCGAGGCGTCATCTCCCCTTGCCGCTCAGCGACCTTGACTCGTGCCTCCATCTTGATTCCTCGTCGCTGCGCTCTCCCTTGCCCAAGCGAGGGCGACTCGGATTCCTCCGCAAGCCCTTCCTCGAACAAAAAGAGGCGATACCGCGCAATCCCTCTTCCTTCCCAACAATGACGAGGAAGGTTCAAGGCTTTGCAAAGCGTATTTTGGGCGTATTTTTTTTATTTTCTCTCGTCGGGTTTATGGAGATGTTCATGTAGGTCTAGACCAAGGCCATTTCCGTTTCTTAGTAGATCGATTTCCCAATAGGCCCACACACCCAAATATGGCGTTGCCCGTTTATTGCCCGAATTAGGCGCATCTAGATGCCATTGCCTTCAATGAGCGGCAAAGTGCACTCCGGCAAAAAAAGGCCGAACCCCTTAATCTAAAAGGATTCGGCCCAAAAATTTGGAGGCGGAGGCGAGAATCGAACTCGCGAATACAGGTTTTGCAAACCCGCGCCTTACCACTTGGCTACTCCGCCCTCGGACGACGTGGTAATATCCAACCCGACAGGTGTCAATAGCATGATGCGCGAAAGCCCAATTCTCCCCTTCCCGCCCCAATGGCCCTTTGCTACGGTCCCGTCCTTATGACACACCTACGTCATCTCATCGGGCTCGTTATTGCAGCCATGCTCATGATTCCATTATGGGCCCAAACACCAGAAGATCTCGCCAAACTCGATCCCGGCGGCCTCTACTATCAGGCTTGGAGCCTCGTCAAACAAGGCGAGGAACTCGAAGCGAAAGAAGACTACGTCGAGGCCTTTACCAAATACCGCAAGGCCCGGTCATTTTTCGACCTCATCACCATCAACCACCCGAAATTCAAACAACGGGAGGGCTTGAAATGGCGAACCAAATCTACCACCGAGGCCATGGAAAAAATCCACGCCAAGGCCCTGGCCCAACAAAAGCAAAGGCAGGACGCCGGCGAAACCCCTCTCCTCGAGATCCCCGGAGAAGCGAAGCCACGCCTCGTGATCCCCGGCAAGGTCGATCCAGCGGGAACAGAGACCCGCAAAATCCGAGATCTCCAAACCGAAATTAGCCGACTGAAAGGAGAACTCAGTGGCAGAATCAACCCAAGGGATGCCGATAGCGCCAGACTGCGCGAAAGACTCACCGATCGACAAAGCCAGCTCTCCCGCCTCGCCGCCTCTCCTCTGCGCGACCAAGTCGCCGATCTCAACCAACAAATCGAGCAACTCCGGCAAGAAAAAGACGCCATGGCGGCTGCTCGCAACAAGGCGATCGCCGATCAAAAGCTCACCATGCGACGCCTTCAGGCCACTCAAAAAGCGCTCATCGGGGAGAGGGCCGAAAAAGAAAGACTCACCGCGATTATCGAGAAACAAACTCAAATTAACGGGCAAGTTGTCGAAGGCCAACTCGATCAAATCGATACCCTTAAGGAAACGATTCAGAAGATGGATGCTTCCTTGGCTGATACAAACCGCGCTATGAAAGCGCTCACCACCCAGCTTGCCCAGTCCGATACAATGGTCGGCGAACTGCGGCAGGAACGTGATGTCCTCATCGAGGAGCGCGATCAGATGAAATCTCTTTTGAAGATGAACGAAGGCGACCGCGTGCAACAGCTCATCACCCAAAATGTGAGCCTCAGCAAAGAACTCAACGAAGCGAAGGCCAATCTCGATTTGGTCCAGCAGGATGCCAATGCCTCGAAGGATAGCATTCTCTACGCCATGCAGGCACTCGTGGTCGCCAAGGCCAAGATTCAGAATCTCCAAAAGTCGAACACCCAAGGCAACCTCCGTATGGGGCGTCTTGAGAAACAACTCAAGCAAGCCGAAGGCGATATCCTCGCCCAACTCAATGGCGGACAGCTCAATCAGCGCGGCAAGGAGGAGGTCGCTCTCCTGCGTGGAGTCATCGACAAGCTCAAGGCCAAGATCACCGCCCAACAAGGCGCGGCCGAGCTCCTCCTCATACAGGCTGCCAAAATCGGAGAAACAGACACCGTCTGGAGGGATGCTCTCGCTCGCATCAACGGCGACGAGAAAACTGAGCTCACCATTGAAGAAATGGAACTCCTCGAGCGGACCACCGCCAATCCCAGCATCAACAGCAGGATACGCCCGAGCCAAGAAGAACTCCTCGCCGGAACCTCAAAACTCCGCACTGAGAATAAGAATCTCAATGCGGTGGCCCGTCGACTTTTTACCAAGCAAGACTTCGAAGCTGCCCGGGGAGCGCTTGAACTCATTGTCGATCAGGACCCCGGAGCGTGGGAAGCGATGATTAACCTCGGCATTGTCCATCTCCGACTCGACGACCCGGCCTCCGCGGCCGGTCAATTCCGCCGGTCCATCCTCGTCGCCGACCCCCGAAAGGTCCCCTTTGCCCACTTCATGCTTGGTGATGCGCTTTACCGGGTGGAACTCTTCGAAGAAGCCGAGGCGGAACTTCGCCGTTCTTTGTCCTTTGACCCGAACAACGCCAAGGCCCATATTTTTCTGGGCAATATCGCCGGTGAGACCAACCGCTTTGACGACGCCGAATTCCACTTTCAGGAAGCCATGGTCCAAGATCCAAACCTCTACGAATCTTACCTCAACCTCGCCATTATTTCGCTACGAAAGGGCCAGAAGGATGAAGCCCAAAAGCTCTACCAGCGGTATCTCCAAAAAGGTGGGCCCGCCAGAGCGTCTCTGGAAATCCGCCTTGTCAAATAATTCGCCCTTGGACTTGCTGAGGGGACTGTTCTAGCATTCTTCCGTGGCTAGAACATACCTTGACGACGACTTCCTTCTCTTCTCCGAGACGGCCTGTAAGCTTTTTCACGATACGGCAAAGGGCCTGCCCATCCTTGATTATCACACCCACCTCCCTCCCGCTGAAGTGGCCAACGATCAACGTTGGGAAAATATCACCGACCTCTGGCTCGGCCTCGACCACTACAAATGGCGCGCAATGCGAGCCAATGGCATTCCCGAATCCCATATCACCGGTGACGCCTCCCCGAGGGAAAAGTTCAACGCCTACGCCGAGACCATTCCCAACGCCCTGCGCAATCCCCTTTACGACTGGACCCACCTTGAGCTTCGACGCTGCTTCGGCATCGAGACCCTTCTCAGCCCCGAGACCGCCGACGAAATCTGGCATCGATGTAACGAACGCCTTACCGAGCCCGATTTCTCAGCCCAAGGCCTCCTTCGGAAATTTCGAGTTGATGCCGTCGGCACCACTGATGACCCCACCGACAATCTCTCCCACCACGAGGTCGCCAACGCCTCCGATTGTCCCACCAAAATCTATCCCACCTTCCGTCCGGATAAAGCCTTCTTCGTCGATCGCCCGGCCCTCCTCAATGCTTGGCTCGATCAACTTGGCGAGAACATCGCGACCTTCACCGACCTTCTCGACGCTCTCAAAAAGCGCCAGGATTACTTCCACGAAAAAGGCTGTCGCATGACCGACCACGGCATGCGCTACGCCCTCTCCAATCCCTGCCATGAAAGCGAAGCCGACGGCATCCTCGCCAAGGCCCGCGAAGGTGAGGCCGCCACTCCGGCCGAGACCGATTCCTTCGGAGCCCTCATCATGTATCACGTCGGCCAATGGGTTGCCGAAAAGGACTGGACGATGCAGCTCCATCTTGGGCCCAAGCGGAATCCAAACACCCGGCTCTTTGATCAAGTCGGCCCTGATTCCGGGTTCGACACCATCGGCGACTGGCCTCAAGGCGAGGCTCTTCTTTCCTTCCTCGATTCCCTCAGCGAACTCAACAAGCTCCCCAAGACCATCGTCTACAACCTCAACCCGCGGGACAACGCCGTCCTCGCCAGCGCTTGCGGATCCTTCCAGGAAGCACCCATCCGGGGCAAGGTCCAATTCGGTTCGGGCTGGTGGTTCAATGACACCCTCCAAGGGATGGAAAACCAAATTAACACCCTTTCAGCCGTCGGTCTCCTCGCCCACTTTGTGGGGATGCTCACCGACTCCCGCTCGTTCCTCTCCTTCCCACGCCACGAATACTTCCGCCGCCTCCTCTGCAACATCGTGGGCCAAGACGTTGAGGACGGGAAACTCCCGAACGACGATCAACTCCTCAGCAAGATGATCGGCAATATTTGCTATCATAACGCCCAAGCCTACTTCGGACTCCCCCACCATACCGAAAACCTGCTGGCTTAAGATTTCCGACCCGGTCGAGAGCAACTCATCCGGCACAGATAGCATGAGCCAAAATTACTTCATGCCCCGGTCACCTACCCAGCGCTCGTTTATTGGACGATCGCCTTCGAGGTGTGCTTGGCCTCTATGAGAGGCCATTTCAAAGCCTTACCTGCGATTTCCCTCTTTAGGGAACTTGTGGTGGAAGGCGCGTATTTTAGCTGACGCACTTAAAAAAGAAGAATCCGATAAATCTTTCTTCCGCCGGAAGACCCGACGAGGGAAACTTGAAATGCCACTCCCAGAGCCCGCAAAATCTTCGTGTCTAGGGTTTCTCCTCTAAGTCCTCTATTTCGTCCAGCTCGGAGTCCCCGGATTGACCATCCTCAAGTTCGCTCTGCGCCAAGAAGACGCCCTTCAGAACCACGAGGGTGATACTCACGCCAAAGAAGAAGAGGAGCATGCCGGATCCCACCAAAGATTCTAGGCTCATTTCCGAGAAGACCCTCCGCGCCCGATTAATTTAGCAAGCAGCGAAACCTTCACGCCCACCCAAAAGGCTAAGATCGAGGGCACCCAAATACCTACGAAGAGGCCAGCCTCCTTGTCGTAGAGAAACCACAGGGCGACACTGGCGAGCAAACTCACCATCGCTGCCCCTAGAAAATAAAAATCTGTTTTTGTAAACATGTTAGTTAATAATGCGTCTACCTATTTGGCAAACTGTTTCGGCGTAGTGTCGTTGGGAATTTGATTAAAGCGAAGGAAATTGCTGCTTCAGCCCTGATCTCATGCCGTCCGACCAGCGAGCGTTGTTAGGAGTGATTGAGTTGGAGGGGCAATCCCACCCCCAAATTATTTTCCTTCGCTCAATCATAAACTTAGTCTCGCCTCCGCATCAGTTTCTCTCGATCGGAGGATTTAACAGGATCTATGGGCTGAAGCTTTGGATGCGGGACGGGGAGCTAGATCTTGGATTTCGCAACGTTGTAGCGGGCTTCAAGCGCTTTGAGCTGAACCTCCGCATCTTCAATCTCAAGCAAGATAGATTTCAGATTTAGCAGCGTTTTCAGCTCATTAGATGATTCAGTTGAAACCTCATCCGTGACGGCTACCATGCCACTCTTTCTCTTCCAGGCGGAGATCGTCGCGGGGGTGACCTTGAATTTTTTCACGGCTTTGGTCTGACCACCTCGTCCTTCGGCTTTGATGAAGTCTAGAATTGCCTTCTTTTGCTCTTGTGTGTATCGCTTTGCTTTTGTTTTTGCCATGGCGTAATCCAACCTTATTGCTCGGACAGAGTAAATTATTATCGGTTCATCGTGAGCAGTTTTTGGGTTAGCGTAAGTTATTGCAAGGTGGTCGCAAACATCCCGAGTGGATTGGACAACGCGAAATTACCCTTTGAGCGAGACGTCCGCGCCGCCTGAATCTCTGCCCTTTTGGAGAAACTCCTCTTGATACTGCAAAAGCGAGGATTCAAGCCGATGGGAAATTAACCATTCAGGCAACTGCTTGCCGGGAGATGGTGAGTTGTCCGGATGGGAGTTGCTTTATCGATCCCGATTCGAGAAGGATTGTGACAGCTTCCAAACTCTCGGCGATTGAGGCTCCGGTTAGCCTTGAAATCTCGTCGGGACTCGGGAAGCGATCGCCAGGCAGCAAGCGTCCGCTGCGGAATGCTTCGTCCGCCAAGGCGATGACTTCTGCTGATGAATCCGCTATCTTAGGCTCCACCTGTCGGAACATTGGATTCCGCTTGATGAATTTCCGTATTCCCGGAAGGCTGTAGTTATTGACGGTGAGAGTGTTCATAAGTTTTAGTGAATCGGGTCTTCATAAGAGCCTTCGACCCATCCCTCAAACTGGATTCAGAAAATTTAGTTTTTCCCTCATGATCATTAAAGTCACCCGTCATCCCGTTGAAGAGCGATTGGTGGATTTTAAATCCTTGTCCCAAAAAAAATAAAAAAATCATGGTGGCGGGACGAAGAACTCTCGTCGGGAATGCCGCCTATTTCTAAACATACTCTAAAATCCATGCTCCGAAAGATCACCCTCTCGCTGAACATTTTAGTCGTTCTCGTATCGTCTTGTCTCTTCGCATACACATTCTTTGCGAAGGAGGATCTCACCACCCATGCCAGAGCCTTTGTTAACGAGAAGACGCTCGATTACTCCAAACCTGCGATTGAATTGGTCGAACAGTTCATCGAATCGCCAATCACCAGCACGATTACTTCAGCTGAGAAGAAGCAAGCGATCGCAGAGGAGGTCGCCAGATATTGGCGATCACCTCCGGATTACATAACCTCACTAACCGCCGAATTTGATCGTCGCGATGTCCAGAGCGAATCCGGGAGAGTCGGCCAATTCAAGCAAAAGATTCGAAAATATTACCAAACCACTCTACGGGAATTAATTTTTGATCTCAGAGTCTTCACCGCTTCGAATATCGTGGCGGGATTATTCGGAATCTTCCTATTTTCCACCGCTCGAATAGGCCATTCAAAGCAGGTTCAGATCTTCTCATTAGCGATCTTCATGAGCGTCGTTATGAGCTCGTTTTTGTATATTGACCGACTTTCATTCTTCCGCATTCTCTTTAAATGGCACATGGGCTGGTCATACCCGGTCACGATCGGCACGAGCACATTCCACCTTTACTCCCAATACAAGAAATCCAAAAAGCAACGAGACGGCGCTAGGCACCTACTCCCGCTCCAAAAATGAAGCCTAAGGCCGTTAATTGACAATCGTCTCTCCAACTATCAAAAGAATAATTTTCACAATAATCGCTCCAACTAAGAGATAGAGCCAAACCGGAGCGGACCAACCGCCACCATCCCTCTCCTGAATGGGTTGACTGCCTTGGTGGGGAAAAGACTGTGGTTCGAGTTCCTCGTCTTCCCAACTGCACGTGTGTTTGACTGCTTTGGAGCTTGAATCACGACCCGGGCTCGTTTCGAAGATCAGCGAGATTGCGGCGCTGATTTGTTCCAAATTCAGGCGATAGCGGTGGAGATCCTTCACCGGAACTTCGGCCGCTTTGGCGCGATAGTGATAGCATAAAGTGGGAAGGGTGTTTTCATCTTTGGTGCCCGCTTCAAACTCAAGGAATGAGTTATTGATGATTGTTTTAGGAACGACCACGCCCTTGGCGTCCGGGTGGTTAATTTCGATCGTATGAAAAACCTCGGTGGGATACCTCAACCCCAGCGCAAAGGTCCGATCCGACTTATTAATCCCGTGAATTTTTTCGATGATGGCGTATGGGATGAATTCGCAAATCATCCTTCCCGATTGAGGGTTAAGCCTGAGGGTCTTGGGGGCCCTGAACTCGCCGCTGAGCACGAGGATGTTTGCGGTGGGATCGTCAAAAACCTCCAAATCGGTTTGAAGCTCGGCCTCTGAGCGGGTGCTCTTGACGATCTCAGCAAACATTTTCTGGATGACGGATCTTCCATTGGAATTGATCATGCCACGGACCGCGTCAGCCTCCGCTCCATGAAACTCATGGCGGACGCTCAGTGAGGCATCGTTTCCCTCGAAGTAATAGGTTTCAAAAACCTGTATAAAGTCTTGTTTGGGAGGTGCTTCATCAATCTGCAAAAAATCTGTGGTATCCCTTGAGATAAGGAGTGCTTTCTGGAAGGGCAGGCTGTTCCAAGTTGCGAGTGATCCTCTTTGTGAAATCACGGTTGGGTCGATCCAATACTGATGTTCGTTGTGAGTTAAAGAGACCACGACGTGGTCAAAGATGGGGGCGGGAAGTCTTTCGGCCACCTTTCCTCGAAGACCAACGGAAACGAGAGCCGGATGGGCGTCAAAGCCACATTCGCGGAGAAGCCAGCAAAGGAGGCTCGTCTTTTCTTTGCAGTCGCCAAAACGTCTCTCCCAGATCGTGCCTAGGTCTTCGGGGATGAGCCCGAGTCGACCAATCTCGACCCCTTGATAGCGCACGCGGTCTCGAACAAATGCCATGACTGCTTCGATGAGATCGACGTCTGAATCCGGGTGCTCTTTTTTAAGAGTCGCCAACTCCAGTGGGAGGTCTTCCCCCGGGTTTTCGGCGCGTTCCCAAAGTCGCGCGACCTCGGAGGCAACCTCGGCCCACGAATCAAAGGAGGTGATGGAGATCTCTTCGAAAGGATTGAACCCGATTGGGAGCAAAGGCGGGAGGTCAAGGGCGGAGGCGTTTTCCCTCGACCAAGTCTTGCGAAGGCCCCACTCGGTCTCTTCTTCGCTCAGCTTTGTTTCGAGGTTTTCATCCTGCTGGGACACCGTAAAGCGTTTGTGGTCTTTGGTGAGCCACGAGAAATACTGCCGGCCCACGGGGTGCAGGTGTTCGAAGTTTTCCGAGAACCAATAGTGATCCGGGAATAGGACGTCTGTAGAAATGGTCGAACTTTCGACATCGATGATATCACCGGTGCGGAGATCCTGCAACAGAACCAAGGCGGTGATACTCCCGGCGTAGATGCCCTTATCGAGATCCCTTTCTCGCTGGATGACCTCGATCTGATCCAACTTAGCGTAATTGGTCAGTTCTCCTTCACGAAAGATCGAAATGGCATGGATGAGCAGCAACTGGGTCGCCGGATCAAAATCAAATTCGATCCGGCCGGCCTCTTGGACGGCTTGCGGAGTTTCCAGCCGACGGACATCTCGGGTGTATCGGGCGCTTTCGTCTGGCGCGATTTGCCGATCCATTAAAAGCATGGTGACCGGACACCCATCGACTCGTTGGAGATTCTTGACCTTGCGCCTGATGGTCCAAGTTGGCGAAGACGCGACGTTAAGTCGGGTTCCCCGCAAGGCCTGCGGATTTCGGTGAAGTTCCTCTGGGGCAATACCTTCCATCAGCTGGGTCCTTAACAGATAGGCGGTTCCGGGCCAAGTCCGGAAGATCGCCTGGGACGAGATTGGTGGGACGGGGGGCTGAAGCACTCTCCATGGCTCCGAGAAAGAGTCGCGATACTTTGCTCAAGCTCTGAAATGGTTCGTGAGAGTCACAACCAAAGGGACACTACGCCGAGCTCTTCTCCCGGAGCTCAAGGGCAAGAGCGGTTCTCTTCTTTCCGGCGTCATATTGTGACCAAAACCCCTTTTTTTGACCCGAGTTGCCGGATTCGATCCGCATTCACGGGTTCTTTTTCGGAGTCTTCTTTTCCCCTTTTTCGAATTTCCCAACGGCCCGGGAGGTTTAAAGGTCGAGAATCGTTTTTTCCTCTCGGAGTGCCTGTAAATCGACTTCATCGCGGCTCATCATGGCGGCTATTCCGGTCACTTCCTCCAGACCACGTTTTTTAAAAAAAGCGCGGTCGCTCTTTTTCGAGGCGATGTTAGGTTCCCCGAGAAAGGAAATTTGAGAAAATCCTCCGATGTCCTTCGCTCTTCTGATGACACCTTTCCGCCCCTCTTTTTCGCGGCTTCGACCACTCGTCGTTGCCGCCCTGATTGATCGTTCCGATGTTTGAAATCTTCGCTAATCCTCACGCTCTTTGGCTCCTCATCCCCCTCGTTGCAGGGCTCATTTGGCGATGGTCGCATACTCCCGCCTCAATCGCGGTGTCATCCACTGATCACTACACGGCGGCCGCCCCGCCCAATTATTTTGCGCCCCGTCACATTTTGCTCCTCCTAGAAGTGATCGCCGCGACCTTCTTTGTGATTGCCTTGGCGCGCCCACAATCAGACGTCGAACTGGTCCCCATCACCAAGGAAGGCACCGATATCATGCTCGTTCTCGACTACTCGAACAGTATGGACGCCTTCGACCCTCCCAGTTCGATGGATGATTTCACCACACGTAAGGCCATTGCAGAAGGCCGCCTCAAGGACCGCCTCGGAGTGGCCCGTGATCAAATCAACCGCTTCGTGGCCCGCCGTTCCGGTGACCGCATCGGGCTTGTCATCTTTGGGCATGACGGTTTTCTTGCGGTCGAGCCCACGCCCGACCACGACTTCCTCATCGGCTACGTCGATCAGTTGGAGAACTCCCTCCTTAGCCAGAGTGAGCGGGGCACCAATATCGCAGGGGGCATAAGCCAAGCCATCACCGGGCTCAAAGACTATAGAGAAACGCGTCGCACCATCGTTCTTATCACGGACGGAGACCACACCGTTCCTGATGCTGTCTTCACTCCGGTCACGGCCGCTGAAGCCGCAAAACAACAAGACATCACGATCCACACCGTTGGGATTGGAAGCGACGAACCCTTTCTCCTCGGCCCGCTATCCCGCATGGGCGCGACCATTCGCTTCGATACCCGGAATCTCGAAAAAATCGCGGCGATCACCGGAGGACGCTTCTTCCGCGCCAAGGACAACAAAGGATTCGAGGATGTCATGGACACCATCGACTCACTCGAAAAGACGAGCAGACAAAGCCCTGCCCTAGTCTACCAACGCGACCTCTACCCCATGCTACTCAAGTCCGGCCTCATCGCCCTCGCCCTTGCCCTCATCCTTCGACACACCCTTCTTCGGGAAATCTCCTAAAAAAGCATTCATCATGGACTTCCTCGCTCTCAAGAATCTGATCTGGATCCTGCCCCTTGTGACCCTCGCGATCGCCGCTGCCACCTGGGCTTACTTCCTGCGTAAGAAAGCCATCACCCTCCTCACTCAAAACGCCGGGCAGTGTCATCTCAAATCCAACGCTTCCCCCATTCGACGCCGTATTCTCGCAATCGTTCTCCTCTCAGCGCTTTTCTTGGCCGCGATCGCCGTTCTTCGCCCCATCGGAGGCACCGAAAGAACCGAGTTCAAACGTCCCGCCAAAAACCTCGTTGTCCTTCTCGATATCTCGATGTCAATGACGGCCACCGACACCGATGGCATCAGTCGCAACGACGCGGCAAAGCTCATTCTTCGTGAGTTTATCAACTCCCGACCCACCGATAAAATCGGCCTCATATCCTTCGCAGGTGAGACCTTTATCGAAACGCCTGTCACCCTGAATCGCACTCTTCTTCTAAAGCGCGTCAACGACGTCAAGCCAGGCGACTTCCTTGTTCCCGGCACCGACATCACCGCAGCTCTCTCGGAAGCCCAAAACCTCCTCACCGTAAATCCCCCGCCCGGCTCAGCCATCATCGTCCTCTCCGACGGAGACAATGTCACTGGCTCCGATCCCAAAAAAGTTCTCGGCCAACTCAAGAAGGCCGCCATCCCTGTGATCACCGTCGCCTTCGGGAAAGAAGGCATCCCCGCGAACGTGCCCGGCAGCGCGATGAGAACGCAAGCCAATCACGACACCCTGAAACAACTCTCCACCCCCACCAACGGCCTTTTCTTGAAAGCCTCTCCCAAGGATGTTGACGCCCAAGTTGCTCGACTTTCCGGCCGTATTGATACCATCGAGTTGAATGGAGAGAACATCACCGCCGAACTCTTTGAACGCCCTCTCGACCTCTACTACTGGCCCCTCTCACTCGCTATCCTCTGCCTTATGATTCATCTCTTCCTCCCCCTCCGAACCAAGACATGGCACCCCCTGACCGCGGCCCTCACCCTGCTCTTCCTGATTTCCCAAGCCCTCCCGGCCGAAGAAGTCGCAACCTTTGAAGAGGCCCTCAAACTCTCAAAAGAAGAGGAACTTCCCGTGCTTGTGATCTTCACGGGCTCCGATTGGTCCAAGCTCTCCATCACCTTCGAACGCGAAATCCTCACTCATCAGGTTTTCCGAAAATGGGCCGAGACCAAGGTTATCTGGACCCTCGTTGACCTTCCGCGCGTCGGACTCGATAACGAGGTCCGCCGCGAACGTCGCGAACTCATGAAGGAGCTTGACGTTGAAACCTTCCCCATGGCCGTCTTTCTCAATCCCAAAGAGGAACCGATTGGAACCCTGACCCATGACCCGGAGGGCCCGGACTCCTGGACCAAGCGTGCCGACGCCATCCTCGCGGGCAAAACCGAAGAGTCTGACACCGCGGCCTCAGTCGAGTATCTCCCGGAGGAAATTCGCACGATCCTAGAAAACGAAACCTTCACCAGCATTCAAAGAAGTATCGCTTACTACAACAAGGCCATCGAACTCGAAAAGGACGAGCCCGGATTGAGCCTCAAGTCCAAAGACCGTTTTAAGCTCCTCATCGATCTCTATTCCCGGGCCGCCGAGATTGCGCCGATTGACCGCAAAGATCTCGTCTTCGCCTCCAGTCATAAAATGGCACTTCTCCACCATCGCAAAGGCCAATCCCGTTACCCTAAGTCCGAACGGGAACTTATGGAGATGTCGATGCAAGAAAGCTCTGACCCGGTCAAGTTACTCAAGAAAGCAAAGCTCTCATTTGAGACTGCCATCAGCATCTATAAAGGGGCCGCGCCCTTGAAGCCAAACGACGAGGAATTCAGCGGCAACCTCGCCCTCGTTTACGACAACCTCGCTCGCGTCAAAGCCTATCTCGACTTCCTCAAAGCGTATCAAGTCGCGATCAAGAACACCTCCAAGGTCCTCGCTCAGGAAGAACGCTTTGTCAAAAGCCTCGAACGTGAGGTCAACACTCGCCTCGAGGTCAATCGCCTCGCCATCGAAGAATCCGTCACGGCCATCCAAGATCTCATCATTAAGGCCGAGGTCATCAAAGAGACGCCCACCATCCTGCCTGAAGAGGGCTTAAAAGACTATCGACTTGCCGAAGAAGATATTGTCCTCGCCCCCTCCCCACACCGTGAGCGGGAACTCGCAAAGTCCGCTCAACATATCCAAGACGCTCTTGACCACCTCATCGACCCACAGCAGCAGCAGCCTCAGCAGGGCGAGGAAGAGGGCGAAGGAGAGGAAGAAGGCCAAGGCCAAGTCGAAGGCGAAGGAAAAAATGGCGGTCAAAGTGATCAGGAAAACCCGCAGGGAGATCGCCCAGATGGCGAAGATTCCGGGGGCCGCCAGGACAAGGAAGAAGACAAGGGTGACGGAGGAGACGAAGACACCACTGAAAACGATCTCAAACGCGCTCAAAAAGAAGGTGGCGATCTCCGCCAACGACTCTTGCAGAAACAGCAAAGTGACTACCTTAGAAAAGGTCAACTCGTCCCCCGGAGTAAAAGCCACTAAATTCCAGAATTTGCCATGTTCCGATTTATTGTGATTCTCATCGCCGTCTCCACGCTCCCTTCCCTCGCGCAAGACTACGATCTCTATCCCCCTCCCAGGGTCATCACGGAATATCGCATGGAGAGCATTAGCATTGTCACGAAGGCTGAGATGGAACTCGGCAAACTTCCGGATCACCCGAAGATCACGTGGCTGGGATATTCCAGTATCCGGCTTCCAAATAAATATGATCCCTACAATCCCGCAGGCGAGATGCAAACCGACAACCGGATCTTCTTTATCGCCAACACTCCCGGCATCATCGAGTTCCCCCCCGTCCCCATCGTTCTCGAAAACAAGGAATTCTTCATCCGTATCGGCGAGATTGAAGTTGCCCGAAATACCGCCTCAACAACAAACACGAAGCTTGAGATTCTCTGGAACGGCCAGCCCGAGATCCCCAAAGAACTCCACCTTGGCGAGGCCGTCGAAATCCAGTTCCTTGAGTATGCCCAAAACACCGGAATCTCCTTTAACGAAAGAGCCTTTTTTTCGGAACCTACCAATAATCTCGAAGGGGCCCAATGGCATCAATACGTGCGCTACTCCGGCCGGAAGCCCATCCCCAGCGACTACTTCTTCAGTCATACCTTCAATCGATACGGAAATCCCGAAAACTACAAGGAAAGCGCGCTCAGGGTCGCAGGGGTCAACTACGACGTGCGCAGCTACAAAGCCCGCCTCTATTTCACGAAAACCGGGAAGGCCACTGGTCATCTCAGCGCCACTCTCGGGACTAATCGCAGCGTGTCCAGGCGGCGCACCCACGTGCTTCCATTTGAAATCGACGTTCTCCCCATCCCCCCTCTTCCCAATAACCAAGCCTTCGACACCGGACTCGTCGGCGACTGGCAACTCGAAGCCGACTATCGTCCCAACCAACCCATCGCCTCGCGTGCCTTCACCGTCGATTTGACCATCACCGGACGAGGAAACCCCGACCTCCGAAACGACTTCGATTTCTCAGCGGAAGGCTTCCCCTCGGTCGAGAGCCATCTCTACCCTCGTGTCGGCAGCAACTACGATTCTTGGGAAGCAGACTTCACCCAGACGCTTCTTCCCACCGGCAAGGTCGGCATCCTTCCCCCCATCACTCTGGCCTCATTCGACACCGTTGCTGATCAATGGCGATTTACCGAAATCACCCCTTCTTTCACCCTAACCGGATTCTCCGATGTCTCCGCCGCCCTCACTCCCCGCACCTCCCCGGGCCTAGCAACGACCCGCCCTGTTCTCCTCAATCTTCCCGTCGCAACCTTCGGAGCCTTTGCCCTCGCGCCACTCCTGCCTTTCCTCTTCGGCTTCATCCGCAAGCGGCTTGAAGCACGTGACCCCGAGCAAAAAGCACGCGAACGGACCTTCAAAAAACTGATTGCCAATTTCAAAGCCGGACAGGGCACTCCGGAAGCGATCGACAACGATCTCCTCCCCATCCTCCGACACCAGATGCAATTGCCGTCTGGATCAACCGTGCCCGAAATCGCGGCCGCACTCGATGATCCCGACCTCTCCCTAAGCCTTAAAAACCATGCTGCGTCGACCTTCTCGACCACCGCCAAACCGGTCGATTACCTCGCTCTTGCCAGCCAGTTGGCCAAATTTACGCTCCTGATTCTCTGCACCTTCTCGGGCTTGAAAGGAGCCACTCTTGAGGAAGCAAACGCCTCCTTTGAAGAGGCCAACTACCGCAAGGCCATCGAGGAATACCAAACCCTGATCGACGAAGACCCAAACCGATCCTCCCTCTACTTCAATCTCGCCCAAGCCAACTTCCTCGCGAACGATCCCGCGCGCGCCCGCGCCGCCTGCCACACCGCGCTCCTTCTCGATCCGCTCGACAAAGAAGCCCGCGATCTCATGAGCGAGATTCGCGAACGCCAAGGCGATCTCACCGTCGCCCGCAATCGTCTCCTCGATCTCCGCCCGGACCAATGGATCATCCTTGCCGCCGTCATCTGGGTCTTCACTTTTCTCTCCTTCGGCATTCGTAAGTTTCGCACCCTGCCACGCTGGCCCGGCTTCGCCGCCGGTGCCCTCGCGCTTGCTCTACTGGCGACCGCAGCCTGGCGACAAACGCACGACTACGCATCCGATCAATACATGATTTTGGCTGATGAACTCCCGCGTGAGCCCAAGGCCGGCACCCCTGACTGGAACTACCCGGCGCTCCGTGCCGGACAAATCGTGCAAGTTGCCGAGGTCAACGAAACCCACGCCCGGGTAAAATCATCCGAAAGCAGCTTCTGGCTGCCAATCCGCGAACTTCAACAAGTCTGGTAAATGAAAGCTCTTCTTCTCACCCTTGCCCTCGCCACCCTTCTTCCCGCTCAATCGGTCACTTGGTCCGGGCGTCATGAGGCTGCCGTCGAGCAAAGCACCCTCGCCCTCGCCGCCCGCCTTCCAAAACAAACCGCCATCATCGGGAGGACCGGGATTCCCGAAACTCGCGTTGCCGTTTTCATCAACAAAGACGGCCACCTTCTCGCCCCCTTTATCCCCAGCATCGATGGAGAAGATGCGCCCTATCTGCTCTATCAACCTGATGGCTCGCGCCTCAAACTTACCACCGTGGTCGAAAACCCTGATCGCTTCGTGGCCCTCCTTAAACTCGAGAACCCACCCGCCGATCTCCTCCCTATCAGAGTTGCTAGGGTCATCGACGATACCGTCGTGCTCCCGACCCTTGCCCCCATTGCGTCCCTCGGCGAATCGGCCGGCCTCTTTGTCGATCACCTTGAATTCCCTCCGCTGAAAGACGCCAAGACCATCAGACTCGATGCCACTTTCTTCTCGGCCGGCACCCCAGTCTTCGATCTCTCAGGGGCACTCGTCGCAACCACCCTTGCCCCGAGAGACAACAACACGCCCGCACTCATGATCCCATCGATTATTGAAGCACTTCCCAAGCTGGCGAGCATCATCGCAGACGAGTCCACTTCTGAACTCCCCAAACTGCCCCAAGCTTTCGAACTCACGCCCGAGGAGAGGCAGGAAACCTACCTCTCGCCCATTACCAAGGCACGCCAGCGGTTTCTCCAAAGCACCCATCCGAATCCGCTTCCCTGCGTTTTAATCTCAAACGAAAACACCCAGGCGACCCACTCCGCGATCGGCACCATTGTCCATTCCGATGGCCTCATCCTCACCAAAGCCAGTGAACTGGGCCCGAACCTCCGCGTCCGATATGGCGGTCGCAACTACCCCGGAGTACTCCTCGCAACCGATGAAGAGACCGATCTTGCCCTCGTCGGCATTGATGAGACCAACTTGCCCACTGTGCGTTGGTCCAACGACCTCCCCCAAACAGGAGCCACCTTGGCCTCTCCCATTCTTCTCCAGGAATCAACCGATGATATGGTCTCCGAACCGACCTCCTATGGAGGCACTTTCAGTGATCTTTCCAAAAAAGGAACCCCCACCGTTCATGAGACCAGCCAAGTCACCAGCTTGGGCCTCACCACTGAACAACTTGACTCCGGAATCACCATCGCCGCGATCAAAACGGACACCTCCGCCTTCGAATCAGGGCTCTCTCCCGGCGACGTCATCGCGTCAATCAACGACACCGCCATCAAATCGCGTTCTGATCTCACCTCCTTCCTCAACCTTTGTGAAGTTGGTCAAGAGGTTACCTTAAAAGTGAAACGAGCCGACCAACAACAAGAATTCTCCGTTGACCTTATCTCGCCAAACTTGCTCCCGCCCACCACCGGAATCAAAGTTGATAAGGACCCGCCCTTCATCCCGATGATCCCAAGCGTGCGCCGGGCCCCTTTTCCCGATGTCATCGTTCACACCGTCCCCCTCAATGCCTGGGACTGCGGTTCGCCCCTCTTCAATCTTCAAGGTCAAGCCGTCGGATTAAACATCGCGGCCCTCTCGCCCTCCCGCACCATCGCCTTGCCACCCGCCGAAGTCCGCGCCGCACTCGGGCGTCTCCTCACCAAAACCCGTGCCTTTTAAATGCCCATGAAAGCCCTTCTTTTCGCCCTTCTTTTCATCAACTCGCTCGTCGCCCAGTCCCCAACTGACCTCGACCGCACCATTCGCAAACTTGCTCCCGATCTCATCGACGCGACCGTTGCGGTCATGCTCGATGGAGGCTCGGGTTCTGGCGTGATTGTCTCCCCGGACGGACTCGTCATCACCGCGGCCCACGTCACAAGCGAACCTGGCAAGACAATGAAGGTTCTCCTTTCCGACGGCCGCGAACTTCCCGCCACCAGCCTTGGAGTCGATCATGAAACCGATGGTGCCCTCCTCCAAATCAACGCTCCGGGCCCCTTTCCTTTTCGTCCTTATGTCAAAACGAAGACCTACAAAATCGGTGACTGGGTCATCGCCACGGGACACCCGGGAGGGCCCGTCGTAGGGCGCCCTTCTCCAGTCCGCCTCGGTCGCATCAGTGAGGCCGGCACCACCAACGGCTTCAGCGATGCCATCACGACCTCCGCCATGGTCATTTCCGGCGACTCCGGAGGCCCTCTTTTTAATCTAAAGGGTGAGATTATCGGCATCAATAGTAACATCAGCGGCTCCTGGAAGGTGAACAAGCATGTCCCGCTTCCCGCCATCGTAAATCGCTGGGAAGCCCTCATAAACAGCGAAGCCTTCGGACGCCCCATGCAGAGCCAGGAGCAGCCTAAAGATCTCTTTGACGAACCCTATGCCGAACTCCGAAACCGCTACGAGAAGGCCCTCGCAAAGCACCGCGAGGACGATCCCGAGGCCGCCGCTCTCCTGAAGCGCCCGCGCCTTCTCGATCCTCACCACATGCAGAAGTTTCTGAATCGATGGGAACCCGACCCGGAAGCCGAAAAATCTCCTCAATATGGCTTCGAACTCGAGGCTCAGCTTACCCGTATCGTCGCGATTATTCGCGATAGCCCGGCAGCCAAAAGTGGCCTCGAGAAAGGCGATGTCATCACCGCGGTCAACGGTCAGCCTGTCGCCAACACCGTTTCACTCGCTCTCAAGCTCAAAAAAGGGGGCGAGATCCTTTTCTCAACCGATAACGGTAAGAACATCTTGCTGAAACCTGCCGTGGTTATTGCCCGAGCCCATTTCCCGCAACCTGTCGCTGGCGTGATCGATATGATCGTCATCGAACAACGCGATGGAGAAACCGAACCAAAGCGGATTCCGGCCGAGGATTTCATGTCAGAGCTCGAATCCATCCGAGTGTCCTTCCTAAAATCCGTCGTTCCTCTCAAAAACTCCCGAGGTCGCACCATCGTCAGCGCCACCGTCATTCACGGAATGGGTCAACTCCTCACCAAGGCTTCGGAGATCGAGGACTTAAAAGACCTCACCGTCAGTATCAATGACGAAGAATATCCCATCACCATCATGGCGACCGATGACGAAACAGACCTCGCACTCATTCGTATTAATTTCACCAAACTTGTCCCGGTGAGCTGGGAAGTCAAAGAGCCCAAGGTTGGACAATTGCTCGTCACCCCCGATGCCCGCCAACTCATGACCGGAGTGATTACCCAACCGGCCCGTGAAGCGCCCAAGAAGGGCTACGAACTCAATCACTCCTCCGAAAAGCCCAGCGCGTATCTTGGCGTGACTTTCTCCCCCGAGTCTTCAGCCCCCCTGATCGAAACCATCGAACTCGGCAGCCCCGCCGATAAGATTGGATTGCTCGAAGGTGATGAGATCATCGCCTTTGAGGGCGTATTGGTCTCCACGATTGAAGCCCTTGCCGATCGCCTCTCGAAACGCTCACCCGGAGAAAAAGTCACCCTTCTCATCAAGCGTGGTGACGAAGAAGTAAAGCTAAGGCCGATCTTGGATCTCCGCCCGGCAAACGCCGCCGGATCATTCGACCGCTCTGCTTCGCAACGGGATGGCAAGCTCAGTTCCTTGAGTGCCCGAGGAGGAGATCTGAGCAAACGTCGGGACGGATTCCCCCGAGTCCTTTATCACGACCAACCTCTCAGCCCCCGACTCAGCGGCACTCCTCTTGTAAACCTCAAAGGACAAGTTGTCGGCATCAACATCGCCCGCGCCATGCGCCACCGTTCTCTCGCCATCCCGACAGAGGAGGTAATTGACGTCGTCGCCAAACTCCGGGCGGAAGCAGCAAGAAACTGAGCGGTCGCTATTCGGGCTCCGCCTCTTGCTCGGGCAGGGTATTCTTCCACTGATGGAGTTCATAACCTTCTCCCAATCCGCCGATCTTTTCTAAGAGCTTGTCACACTCGCTACGCCAACTTTCGTAGTTCGGGGCCTGCCATGTCCCGGAGCTTCGCGGGAATACCAGATAGGTCACACTGACACTTGAGACCGGACGACTGTAGGATGTCGCATTAGGATTAAGCTCCTTCGCCATCCGCAAACTTGCCTCACCCGCCTTAAAGGACGGACCACCATCTCCAACAATCGCGGGATAGACCTTCTTGCCAAAGATTACCGCCACAAAATCCCCAACATTGGGTCCCCAAGCACTTTCCCGGTCCCCGATGATATCGACCGAAATCACGATGAAAGGGTCATACTCCGCAATCAAAAAACTCCGTCGCTTCAGATCCTCAATACCCGTTGTCAAACGCTTAACCTCATCGGCATTCCCAGCAGCCTTGGCCTTCTCAAGGAGCTTACGCCATCCCACAATCATGGGATTCTCGACCGCCCCCGTTTTCCTCCAGCCGTAACTCGTGAAGGGTTGATAATAAGACGAGTTGACAATCTTTTCCGGCATTGTCGGCAACCGGTCCCCATCTGAGCCATCGGACACGACATCCATATCAGCCTGCATCAGGAAGACCTTTTGCTTGGTCCGGGGGTCCTCAAGTTCGAGCATGGTCTGGCAATCAAAGTAGTTGTGCTTGGTCAGGACCCGGTCAAACCGATTCGCATATCTCTTAATCCGGTCCCTCTTGTTGTCGTAGAGCTTCCCATAAAATGGCGAGACCTTCGCACGATCTATAAGCGCTTCCAATCCCGGAAGAATTTTGGGCAGCTCGGAATTCACCTTCACGATCTCATCAAACCGTTTGGCTGGTTCAGGCCGATTTACGGAAAAGGTCAGCGAAGCTTCGTAGGATCCGTCTTTGATTCGTTCGTCTGATGCCAATCGCCCCGCATTCTCCTCGACCTTAAACCGGTAATCAAACCCTTTGGAAGTTTTTGAAACATCGGTCCCGTTCTTCACTTCATAATACGGTGGACCCACCTTGACCGTCTTCTCCACCACCCTTTCCTTGTAGATAATCTCGGGCTTAACCGGGGGCTCCGGCTTTTTCTCTTTCTGAGAAGCCGACCAACCCAGCTTTCGCCGGATTTTTTCTGGAATCGGAGAGAGAATGACGAGACCAAGGATCGCGACAATCAAAACCACGAATACCGTGAGCCACGGGTAGGGTTTGCGATGATGACGTTTCACGCCGTCAATCTTGTAAGGATCAGGTTTAGGGATCATTGCTGAAATACTTTTCTTTGATAAACTACCATTCCAAAAGGGAAAGAGTTTTCAAATACCGATCAGCCGCTAGAGTGTCTCTAATGAGCCACAAAGATATCAAACGCCTGACAGAATTAGCCTCGTGTGGAGGATGAGCATCGAAGCTCGGCCAAGCCGAACTCACGCAAGTCTTGCGTGGCCTATCCAATATTTCAGATCCTAATCTCCTTATCGGCTCCGCAAGCTCAGATGATGCTGCCGTTTATCGCATTAGTGATGACCTCGCCTTGGTGCAGACGCTCGACTTCTTCACCCCTATCGTCGACGACCCTTACCTCTTCGGCCAAATTGCAGCCGCCAATTCGCTCTCCGATGTCTACGCGATGGGAGGAAGGCCGATCACCGCCATGAATATCGTGGCGGTCCCCACCGACCTGATCGATCTCGACACCGTCAACCAGATCCTCAGAGGAGGAGCCGATAAGGTCGCAGAGGCCCAATGCTCCCTTGCCGGTGGTCACACCGTGCAAAATCCCGAACCCCTTTACGGACTCTCGGTCACCGGTCTCGTCAATCCCCACCGGGTCATTTCGAACGCTGGAGCAAAACCCGGTGACCACCTCCTCCTCACCAAACCGCTCGGAACAGGCATCATCTCGACTGCTATCAAACGTGGGATCTGCTCCCCGGAACTCGAAGCCAAGGCCTCCAAGCAAATGGCCTCTCTAAACACCCCGGGTAGCGCCATCGCAGCCGTTGGGCTGACCCGGGCGGGCACCGATGTCACCGGATTCGGACTCCTCGGGCACCTCAGCCACCTTTGCCGTGAATCCAAGGTCACCGCGCGTATCGATTCCGCCGCCGTCCCGGCCATCGATCCCGATGTCTTCGACTTCATCACACAAGGATGTGTTCCCGGAGGAAGCCGTGAAAACCTGCGCCTCGCGTTGGCCTTTACGACCTTTGGCAAGGACGTCTCCGAAGCAATCCAAATCCTCCTCACCGATGCCCAAACCTCCGGCGGACTTCTCCTTGCGGTCAATCCAAAGGATCTTCATGAGGCTCAGGATCTCCTTTATGCCAACGGCGCTCCAATCGTCTCCGAGATCGGTATCCTGACGACACCCGACGAAAAATTAGTAGTGGTTTCATAGGAGTCTGCATCCATCCGTCACCTCCCAAGCGCAGACCATATAGGGCTGCGCTTTTTTACTTCACCGATCGTCACAACATGAAACAATTCATCATTCGCTTCATTCTCCTGAATGCTCTCGGCATGTCCTTGTTTGTGATCTACCTGTTGATCAACCAGCGAACTGGAGTCAACCATCGCATCGTCGAGATGCCGGAATGGGTCCCCTTTTGGCCACTCATGGCGACCCCCTATCTTCTCATGCTCATCGTTCCATGGACCGGAGCGAGCTTCCTCAAGAACAACAGAAATTTCTACCAATACCTCGTTTCGGTTTCGCTGTCCTTCCTCGTCGTCTCGAGCATCTGGTATTTTCTTCCCACCGAAATGAACCGCCCCGCAACTCCCAAGGGATCATTCTACCAACTTTACCAAATCCTAATTACCCACGACAACCCGGTCTGTGTCGTGCCATGCGGCCATGTCATGGGTCCCATCGCCATCACCTGCCTTCTCGGACTCGAAAGACCCCGCTGGCTTCTCTGGATGATCCCTCTTCTTGGCCTCGGCATCGTGTCGATCGCGACAACCTGGCAACATCGACCTTTCGACATTCTCGTGGGATCCATCATCTCATTGAGCGCTGTCCTTCTCACCCGGAAGCTCTTTACAAGATTCACATAACTCGCACCACCTAACCATCTTTCAAATCACGGAGGCTCCAAATCTCACCCGCCAATTCCTGCAATGATCCCTTCGCCCGTCTTGCTCCGTCTTTTCGCTTTTCCCCAAAAGCCCCGCGATGCCTTTCGAAGAAATCATTGACAAATTTACGTGATCCCAGCACCGCCCCATCCTTAAAATAACGAACCTGACAACGGACTACTTTAGCGATCTTTAAATCCCTCGCTTTCTCCTCCTCAAGGCGCGCCAATTCCTTCTCCGCTGCGGCTTTGCTCATCCCTTTGCGATGCCCTCGTTTCTTTCCATCCGAGCAATCCTCAACGTCTTCCGTAGCATTAGAGAGGAGTAATTTGCGATAGTCTTTCGACATCCCGCCCTGCGCCCAAGCCCTTGCGGTGCCTGAGTGCCCCTCGTGTCCTCGCAAGGCTCGCACCAAGCCCTCCTGGGCCTTCTTCGCCCCGCGACCACCACCCACCGCTTCGCCATATGAACACCAGCGATAGTCAACCGGGTCCTTACAAATCCCTCCTCGAACCGGATTGAGATCAATATAAGCCGCCATCGTCCGAGAGGCCAAACCACTCTGCACGATCACACTGTGAAAACGGTCCTCCCAAAGGGTCCCCCGAAGCCCGTGTCGCCGATTAAACCATCGCGTAAATCGCTGCAATAGCCCCCGCATAAACTCGCTGAGACTATGCATCCGTTTCGTATATCGCCCGAAAATGAAAGACAACTGACTCTCCCCATAGTCTCGTTCCTTCTTTTGATCTCCTTTGCTCAGCCCCGAAAACCCCTCCCGTTCCCCCTCTGCAATTATCCGAGCCTCCCTGATTTCGGCCTTTACCTCATTAACATAAGCCCTCGAATAAAGCCCACCCAGGCGAAACAACAGCCCCTCCTCCGTGAGCCCAAAATCGCCCTCGCCCGGCGGCGGCGGAACCTCCAGAAGCAAGTGAAAATGATTCGTCATCACACAATAAGACAGCACCCGACACCCCGAAAACCGCTCATACATCCGCATGAGCACTCGGAACTGCTCCTTCTCCTCATTTTTCATGAGAAATTGCCGATGAACCACTCTGGAGGTAATATGGTAGGCCGCCAAATCAGGCAGGGTGCCATCAGAATCGTGCGGAATGATCAAACGTGGAGCGGGCATATTCAGACCTTGGGAAGCTATCCTCCCCAAAGCAAGCCGATTATTATTATTAGTACGGGAAGTTATTAATTATTATTATTAGTACGGGAAGTTGTTGCGATTTTATTATTAGTACGGGAAATTATTTGAGAAAATTGTTTGAGGAAATTGTTAAAAATCAAGCGGGCCAGAGCTTCAAAGATTTTGTCTCCTTCACCGATCTCGCCCCGACCATCCTTCAGGCCGCTGGGCTAATCCCACCTCCCGCCATGACCGGCCGGAGCCTTCTCCCGGCTCTCACCGGAACAGGATCACGCCACTAACACATCCTCACAGGCAAAGAAAGACACGTCCCCTGACAAGAGTTTCCCACCATTTAAGGCTATCCAACCCGTGCCTCCCGAAACCACGAATATCTCTCAATTCGTAATTATTCGCCCGAGCTTTGGCCGAATGGCACTCCCCTTTGGCAAAAGGCCACCATTAAAAACACTTGGTATGGCGACACTGACAACGGTTTGACGAAGTTGGTCATTGCCGACCTCGGTCCCGATTCAAAATACTACCAGTTCAGCTTTTTAAAGCGCCCGGCTGAAGAGTTTTACGATCTCTCCAACCATTCCCAACGGCTCGTCAACCCCGCGATAAAACTCCCCGAACTTACCAAAAAATACTGCCCTTTGCTGGCCACCGAACTTAAAGGCTCGTGCCATCCAAGGCAGGGAGGCCCTGCGCTCAACGTCTTGGTCCCAATCTACTGCGGCGAGGGACCACACTCTCCCATGGCTCGCTAACCCTTACTGGCTTCAACCACTGCGGGGGTTTTTTTGGGCGGATCAGGCTTGAACTTCATCACCATAAATGCTCCGAAGGCGGCCAAGACGATTCCAGCGAAGAACTGCCAGCGAATCCCGGCGATTCCCCCTGCGGGTGGGTGAAGCCACAAGGCGACCACGGCATTCACAACCGGAGCACCTGCGAAAATAATCGACATCACCGCAGCGGGGTGTCCTCCCTTCCCGAAGGCCAGAAGGACTCCCAAAGCACCAATGGCGCCGACAGTCCCAGCGATCAAGGACCACTTAAAGCCTTGGCCGGTAAACTTCAGATCCGACCCTGAAATTTTCAAAAGAATGAGCGGAGCCAAAAAAGCAACTAGGAAGTAGGCCAAACCAACCACAAGGAAGGCCTTGTAGCGCCCGAACTCAGGATCCCCCATCGCCATCGTTCCCTTGTGAAGAAACACTCCATACAGGCCCCAAAAGGCCACCGTCATCAATGCAAACCCTACCCAATTCATATTCTTATGTGCCGCCATGATTTTTTCAGCTGGCGGCAGTATCGCCGAACTTTCCGCTCTGACCACCGCGAAATTCGAATGTAGGCCAATTCATGCCAAACATTGCCGAATCTCGGGTGGAATCTCGATCGCTTTCATCGACGCCAAATCGACACACACCGAGATCATCCCCCCCGTGGCGTGGAGATCATCTGAGTCGTTTACCCGGAATTCGAAAGCATATCGAACCGATCGCGTCCTTAATTCGGCAATAGCAACCCTCACTCGAATCACGTCTCCAAATTTGATCGGTTTTTTAAAATCGGCACTGGCATTCACTCTTGGCCACCCGATTCCCCCTTCATGCAGAGCCACTCCCCGCTCACGCAGGAAGGCATGCTCGGCCGACTCCATCCAGCGATAGAAATTCGAAAAATGGGTGATGCCTGCCAGGTCGGTTTCGTAAAACTCGACCAGACGCGACCATTCAAAAGGGGCACTCATTTCGAGACCACCTTTCCAAACATCTTCTCAAAGCCTGTTGCCATTGCTCCGACATGATAGCGATCCTCGACTGCCCGCCGACCTTTTTCTCCCATCGCACGTCGGTTTGGGTCGTCGAGCACTCCCCGAATCGCTTCGGCAAGCTTCTTCGCTGAACCCGACTCCACCAAGACCCCGCAACCTGCTGAGCCGACCATTTCGGGAAATGCCGAAGCATCTGGCATCACCACCGGCACGCCGCAGGCCATCGCCTCGATTAAATAGAGACCAAACGCCTCGGGAGAGGTCGCCGGAACAGAAAACACCGCCAAGCTCTGTAAGAACTTCACTTTCTCGGTCCGGTCCAAATCGGGATACCATTCGACACATTCGTCCAAACCGGCCTTTTCCAGCTTCCCTTTGAGGTCAGCGACATAGACAGCGTCGCCCCCACCCATCGTTCCGGCCACCGCCAACTTTAAGGACCGGTCATTGAGATGAATGAAAGCATCAACGAGGAGCCCCAGTCCCTTGCCGTGAGACATTCTCGCAAGATATCCAATGCGATCCCCTCCGGCTTCGACGTCATACCCGGAAAGATCAATGCCATTTGGAATGACTTCAATCTCACCAGCCGCGAGCCCAAGCCGCTCTTCCATCATGTCGGCATAGAATCGACTCGGCGAAACAAGAGCATCGGCATCACGCACTCTCCTCGCCATTTCCTCCCAGGCATCATCGCGCCACTGATCCGGGAGACCATCCAGAAAAGAATCTTCGCCTTGGAAGGTGCACACTACTGGCACCTCCAGTCTCGCCTTCAACTCACGGATCAAGCCCGCAAGGAGCCCATTCGATAGCACCATGACATCCGGCTTACCATCGCGCTCCAGCCACTCGATCAGCTTATCGACTTCTTTCCCCAAGTGACTCTCCTCAAGCCGGAGCATTGAGCAGGTCATTTCTCCTTGCTCCCCTGCTGAAGTCAGATGACTTCGTTTCGCAACGGCCCGTAAGAGACCACGGCCATTGAAAAGCCGGTCGATCCACCGCGGCAACCGCCGAAAGAGCTCATACTTCTCCTGCAGGTAAACATTAATGCCCCCGAAAAAGACTGGCGTGGCCTCATCAACGCGAATCTCATCGAGTTGCAGAGGGAGATACATCGGGACAAGGTGGGCCTCGTGCCCCATCGCGATCAATTCCTTTGCCAGCGCATTATCGCGCATGCAAGCTCCGCAGTAATAGCTACCGGTTCCGGCGGTGAGGATCGTAATTTTCAAAATCAGACCGGGGCTCCGCTTTGCACGGTTTTTCCGTGAGGTAAATCAGACGGAAGATCGGCAAACTCACCTACTTTCTTGAAGAGATCCGAGTAATCCTTGTCGATGAGATCGCCAATCAAGCAGTCTGTCAGATCACGGCGGACGTCGGCATACTTCATTACGACATCCTTAAAGCTAAAATTATCGTCGTAGAAAGCATAGACCAGCTTGCGCATCCACTCAATCCCCTGGCACACCCGCTCGCCATACTCGCGAAACTGCTCACCACTCGTATCTCCAAGACTTAGGGCCTTATCGACGGCATCCGCCGACATCGATCCCGTCGTGAGGGCCAAATAAACACCTGACGAGAAGACCGGATCGAGAAAAGCAAAAGCATCACCAATCAAAACAAGACCATCGGTGGCGCAGTTTTCAGCTCGATAGGAATATTCCCCCGTGACCCAATAGTCCCCAAATTGCTCGCCTTCGGAAAGATGCTCGTGAACCCACTTGTTCTCCTTGATCTCACGCTCGTAGATCTTGGCGAGATCCCGTCCGTCGCGATAAAGGTAATCGCGCTCGGCTACGATTCCGGTGCTCACGATATTGTCCTTGAGCGGAATATTCCAAAACCACCCTTTCTCCTTCACATAGGCGATGGTCGTCGCGCCTTCATCGACACCCGGATCGCGCTTCGCTCCTTTGTAGAGAGTCCAAATCGCGATCTTATTAAGTTTGGGATCGCGCTTCCGCCACTTTTTCTTCCGCTGAAAAAGAGCATCGCGGCCCGAAGCATCCATCGTGATCGGAGCGCGGAGTTCGAATCGCTTCCCCGATTCATCCTCGGCGAGGACTCCCACGATCACGTCGTCCTGCTCCAAAAACTCAATCACTTTCACCCCCTCGCGAACTTCCGCGCCCGCTTCTCGGGCGCGCTCCATCATCATGGTATCGAAGGTCTCACGATCGACCTGCCAAGTCTTGGCGCGCGGGTGATCGGTGTGCTTGGAAAAATAGAAAGGGGCCGAAAGCTCACCTTCCTCGCTCACAAACTGAACGCTTTGCTTCGACTGGAAGCCCTTGGCATCAAGGCGCTCCGTCATGCCCAAACGATCCAGGGTATCCCAACAGTGGGGAATTAAGGATTCACCGACATGATATCTCGGGAAGTGCTCCTTCTCGAGCACGATGACCTTGCGCCCCTTCTCTTCTGCCAAAATGGTGGCAGCGGTCGTGCCGGCAGGACCGGCCCCGATGATGAGAACGTCGCAGTCGTAGGATAGATTTGAAATCATGGTTTTTCTCGTGGTAGGATTTCGATGATGCGGGCCAAAACCTTTTGATCAGACCCGATTAGCTGATTGTAACGCCCAAAGAGAAATCCGCCACCCGAAGGAGGAAAAAAATCGGGCTTAAAGGTTTCACCGGGGATTTTCAAGAACCCTCCCGGCCTGCTGGCGTAACCCAGTCCGCTTTCATTCAAAATTGCTCCCAGTGGTTGTTTCCCAGCGACGATCAGAGAGCGCAGTTCCTCAGGAAAGTTTTCGAGAAAAATACGAATCAACCCGTATTCCACCGGTTTCGCGCCTACTCTCAAAAGAACCTCCCGTAAATAGCAGGCGGGCTCTTCCCTTTCCTCGAAGATCTCGAGAAGAACTTCCCCGCCATGAAACCTCGAAAGCGTCGAAGTCATGTCGTGATCGTGACACAACAACTCCCGATAAGGTAGCTCCACTCTTGCGCCATCCACCCACGAAAATTCTAGATCACGGAGGCGATCGCAGACCAGAAGATCCTGAATTTCGTTCGTTCTGATCATCAATTACACCAGTTTGTCGGTCCGATGCTCTGGCAGGAAAAAGTCATGCAGGATATTGTCGACACACAGCAAACCGTCTCGCTCAAGAACGATCTCCTGTCCTTCCACGTTAAGAAGACCTTCTTCCTTCAACTCACTGAGCTCACTTTCCCACCGGCTCAGAACATCAACACCATATTTGGAATTAATGGCACTCGCGTCCACCCGGCCCAACTTCATGCGGAGAATAAACTCACGAATCATGCGCTGTTCCTTGGTCGTCCGAAAACTCCGCTTGGTGGGCATCTGACCTGCGTCGATTGCGGCCACATATTCATCGATCTCGGTGAAATTCTGGTAATGAACTCCCGCCGCGTGCGAGAACGAAGCCACTCCGAGTCCCAAAAGATCAGCGCCACCCCAGAGGGAATCGCGGTAGATGAACTTGGCCTTGGAGGGGTCTTTGACCGCGGTATACCCTGAGCCCACAGTGTAGCCCGCACTCTCCAAAGCGGCGAAAGCTTCCTTGACCCAACGGCGTTTCGTTTGCCAATCAGCGACAGGAGCGATGAGTTTCCCGGTGTCCTTCATCTCACGATAAATCGTGGTGTTGTAAGGAATCTCCATTTGATAAACGGTCACGCTATCCGGTGCCAACTCGATAGTCTTCTCGATATTACGTTGCCAGTTTTCCTCGGTCTCCTCGATCATCCCGGCGATAAGATCGATATTGATCTGGTCAAACCCTTCGGCCTGCGCCCGTTCATAGGCACGTCCCACCTCCTTGGACCGGTGGGCCCGCCCGTTGATTTCTAAGATATGATCATCGAAGTTCTCAATCCCCAGACTGAGGCGGGTCACTCCGATATCCTTGATTGCAGCGAGCTTTCCGGCATTGAGCGTTCCCGGCTCACATTCGAAGGCCACCTCCTCGGCGGCATCCCAAGGCAAAATCGCCTTCATGCGGTCCGTTAAATTCACCAATTGCTTGGATGAAAGGTAAGAAGGAGTCCCTCCTCCGAAGTAGACAAAATGGGGCTTACGCCCTTCTATCAGGGGCTTACGAGCCATGAGTTCCAACTCGGTCACCGTCGAATCGAGGTAGCTTTTGATTTCGTCGGCGCTCTTATCGGTGTAAACTCGGAAGTAACAAAAATGACACCTCTTCCGGCAAAAAGGAATGTGGTGGTAAAGACCCAGCGGGACCCCGTCCTTCGAGGGCTGATTGTAAACGTCCGCGACCTGATCGTTCTGATCATCAGACCAAAAGGAAAAGGGTGGGTAGTTCGAAATAAAATAATTTCCCGCTCGGGTATCTTTCTTTTGATCTGCTGCTGCGCTCATAATGCCGACAATTTGACGGATTCGTAGGACTTTACACGGACGAAAATAGGTTTATTACAGTCAAGGGAAATATCGGGTCATCCCGTTGCCGCGAGCCGTGACAGAAACGTCACCCTTGGAAGGCTTATCTTGCGGGCTAAATAAGCTTAATAATCATAAGACCATGGAAAATATCTTGATCGTCGAAGATGAAGTCGACATCGCAAACCTCGTTTCGTTCAACCTCGAGAGAGCCGGCTACAAAGTAGACATGGTTCACGACGGGCGCGAAGGACTCGAGAGAATTCTCAAGGACCAACCCGATCTTGTCGTCTTGGACCTCATGCTTCCCGGCTTGGATGGCTATCAAGTCCTCAAGGAGATGCAGAGGGACACCCGCTCCCACGGCATCCCGGTCCTCATGTTGACTGCTAAAAGTCAGATCGATGACCGGATCAGAGGGCTCGAAATGGGCGCCGACGATTACCTCACCAAGCCTTTCAGCCCGAAGGAACTCATCTTAAGAGTCAAGGCCATCATCAAGCGAAACCGATCCACCCCTGGCTCGGTCGTCTTCTCTTTCGGTCCTTTTCGTTTCGATAAAAACAACCTCACTTTCTACCTCAACGAGGAACCGATGTCGCTAACCTCAACCGAATTTAAGCTCCTGCTCTTCCTTTGCCAAAGACCCGGCCAAACCCAGGATCGCAATGACCTCCTCAAAGTTGTCTGGGGGTACAGCGACGACGTCCACAGCCGCACCCTCGATACCCACATGAAGCGCCTTCGCCAAAAACTCGGTGACGAAAGCTCTCTCATTGAAACGGTCCGCGGAGTCGGGTATCGAGTGCGGGAAATCGAATGATCTACCTCGCCTTTAGCTGTGCTTTCATCTTCGGATTTCTCTTTCTTCGCAGCAAGCGCAGGCTTGAGGATACCCTCGTCGAATTATCGAATCATCGCAGAGACACCCTCACGAGGGATCAGAAACAAGCGAAGGCCCACGACCGTGAAATTCAGCACCTGCTCGATGCCCTCCCCTATCCCTTTTTCTCAATCAACGACAAAGGGCTCCTCATCCGGGTCAACCGACACGCTCGTACTATTTTTGGAGCACGCGACATTCACAACCGGAGCATCCGCCAGACCTTCCTCGACGCCTCAATCGTCACCCTCATCACGCAGGCTCTGGAGTCACCCGATCATCATCGCGAAATTCTCCGCCTCCCTGCGAACTCCGTTTTCTCCTCAAAACCGGGCGACAAAGAATCATCTTGGGAGGTCGACCTCCACCCGCTCTCCCTCCAAAACGATAACCTGGAAATTCAACTCATGATGAGAGATATTACCGCCAGTGTTCACGCCGACCAAGTCCGCCAGGACTTCGTTGCCAATGCTTCCCACGAACTGCGCACTCCGCTTTCCATCATCTCCGGCTACCTCGAAAACCTCACCGAGGAAGGTGGCCTCGACAACAAGGAACTCGCCCGCAAAATGCTGGAGACAATGGACCGGCACGTCATCCGTATCAACCGCATCGTCGAAGACATGTTGGTCATTTCGAAGCTCGAGTCTGACGATGCCGCCCCCCTGAATCTCGCCCCGTTCAACATCGCGGTTTGTGTTCGCGACATCATTGAACGCCTCGAACTCGTCATCGAGAAACAGAACGCCACCATCAATCTGGAGGTGCCGGAAATACGAATCACCGGCGACCACTTCTATTGGACACAGATCCTTTTCAACCTCGTTGAGAACGCCCTCAAACAAAATCCCACCATTCCCTTAAAGGTTCGAATTCAGGCGGAAGCTGACAAGAAGGGGCACTTTACCATTCGCATCTCGGACAACGGAATCGGAATCCCGAGCACCGATCTTCCCTTCATTTTTAAGCGCTTCTACCGCGTCGAGAAACACCACTCCCAGACTCAGGTCAAAGGAACCGGACTGGGGCTCTCGATCGTCAAGAGAGCCATCGAAGCCCACGGCGGCACGATCAGCGCCACCTCGACCCCGGGCGTTGACACCACCTTCACCATCGAAGTTCCGAAGTTCCCGCCCGCTCCATAACTCTAGCGTATTAAGGCTTGCCATCGCGCAGGTTTCACTTATAGCCACCCCAGCTTCGGAGGGCGTATCCCTCCTCCCCTTTTCCAATCTAGTCGATGAGAGACTGGTTCCGGGTTCTTTAAAACTACTCGTCGAGCCCCGCCCGCTAGCCCCATTTCAGGGCCGGCCGGTCTCTCCATAAACATGATTCCGACCTCATTCGAGGAGCTTGCCCTGGCAGCTCCCCTCAAACGCGCGCTCACCGAGCACAATTACGTCACGCCTTCCCCAATTCAGGCTCAATCCATTCCCATCCTTCTCAAAGGTGGGGACCTGCTCGGCATTGCTCAAACCGGCACCGGCAAGACCGCAGCATTCTCACTCCCCATCCTGAATGCCCTTCACGAAGACCCAAAACGTCCTCGTGCCCGAACCGCCCGTGTCCTCGTTCTCACCCCGACTCGCGAACTCGCCACTCAGATTTCACAAAGCTTCGAGAGCTACGGCCGCCATGTCAGCTTTAGCAAAACCCTCGTCTTCGGTGGCGTCGGCAAGAACCCCCAAGTTCGCGCGATGCGCCAAGGCGTCGACGTCCTTGTCGCCTGCCCCGGCCGCCTGCTCGACCACATGAACGAGGGCGATATTGACCTCTCGGGCGTCGAGTTTTTCGTCCTCGATGAAGTCGACCGCATGCTCGACATGGGCTTCCTCCGCGATGTCAAAAAGATCGTAGCGGCTCTCCCGCGCAAGAAGCAGTCCCTCTTCTTCTCCGCCACTCTCGCACCGTCGATCAAGGACCTTGCCAATACCATTCTCAACAACCCGGCCCACGTCTCCATCGAGCCTAAGCAAACGACGGCCGAGAAAGTCACTCAACGCATCTGTTTCGTCGATAAGGATTCTAAGAAAGACCTCCTTCTTCAGCACCTCGCCGACCAAGAAGGCAAAGGGCTCACCATCATCTTCTCCCGTACTAAACACGGTGCCAACAAGCTCTGTAAGTCCATCATCTCGCATGGCTTTGATGCCGAGGCCATTCACGGAAACCGCTCGCAACCGCAACGTGAACGGACCCTCGAAAAGTTCAAAAAAGGAGCGCTCCCCATCCTCGTCGCGACCGATGTCGCTGCCCGTGGAGTAGACGTCAAAGACGTCACCCTTGTCATCAATCTTGATATCCCAAATGAGGCCGAGGCCTACGTCCACCGCATCGGCCGCACCGGTCGTGCCGGTGCCGATGGTTCCGCCGTTTCATATTGCTCTCCTGAAGAACACGAATTCTTCATGGATATCGAAAAATTGATTCAGAAGAAACTCCCCGTCGATATCGATCATCCTTATCACCACGAGGAACTCGCTGACCTTCACGCCCGCGGCCTGAAAGCCCGCGAATCAACCCGCGACAACGGCGGTAATAAAGGCGGTGGCCGACGCCAAGGCGGCGGCGGCGGCGGCGGTGGTGGCCGAGGGCGCCAAGGCGGTGGCGGTAGCGGTGGTCAATTTCGTAGCCGCCCATCCTCATCCGGCAGCCGAGGCCGTCGAAGAGCTTAGGTCATTTCACTTGCTCCGAGAACCCCGGGAATTTTACTTCCGGTCTCGAAAGCGGTGGCACGCCACCAAAGTCGCAGAGCCACAAGAATTGCCTCGCCGCTAAAAGCAGCTGCTCCGCATTGCCGAAGGCCCCGTGACACCGTGAGAAATCTCCAAGAGGAATCTCGCCATTCGACCGCTGCGTCACGCGGTCTGCGGGGCGGCAAGCGCCCTGGTCGCAGACATCTCGCCTCCGCTCGAGCGCTTCTGTTCAGAGGACTTTCGCTGAGAGGCCTATCAGTCTTCACTGGGTCCTTGAAAGACCGAAGAGAAACGATGCAAAAGACCGCTTGATTGGAGGCGTTGACGCCACGATCTCCCCCCTCCCAGTTCGGGCGAACTTGTCAGGCGGTGTCGGCCTTGGGAACTCCGCCCGGATTCCGCCAGCGATCAACCCGCAGCCTCTTCGACTCGATAATATCGTGAGGTCTCTTTCCGCGAGATCTCCTCTTCAGTGTATGAAGTTTGATCGCCTTCGCTATCGACACTGTCGTTGAGTTCGGTCCAAGCTTGTAAATCCTCAGAGGCGAAAACCGCGTAGGTGAGACCGGGGCGCGACTGCCAGATCAGCGTCACGGAATCTGATTCTGCCCCTTTAGCCCTTTGAATATCCATGAGGATGAGGGGAGCCAAATTCGCGCTTGGGCCAAGTTGGATATTGTCGATTCGCAGCCGGGGTTCTTCCGTGTAGAGAATCTCAATCTCGTCGAAGACGATCCCGCTGAAACCAAACTAATTTTCGGGATTATCAATACTAACGATGGTCTCGAATGACTCGACCTCCACGCCAGCCAGTTTCGCCGTGATTTTTGCGGGGGTGGGCGGTTGCGCGATTGCGGCGAGCGCCGCCGAGGTCAGCGGGTTTGCAAAGTGAATAGAAAACGGATTCACCTCCGGATCGCCGGTGCGGAGGTTAGGCCCCTCAACACTCGCCCAATCTGGGTTGTCGCCGGTCCGGTAAAAGAGATTGGGCAAGAATGTCACACCAAGATCAGCGAACTCCGTCGAGACCTGGTTCGAATCGGCGAAGGGAAACTCCGAAAAAGTGATGATACTTTCCGGAGCGGCAAGGCCAGTGGAGCTCAACGCGATGGCATCGGCCGAGGCCGACGAACTGCCGTGAGTGACCACGAGAGCGAAAGAGGCAAGCTGAGCCATCGTTGAAAAGGAGAAGGCTGGAATTTTCGTTGTAGAGTTCATGGGATGAGATCACCTCAATCGAAGAGGATCCGAAGCCAGACCCTCAGGACGGCGAGGGGATTGCTTCTCCGTTCCGGCATTCCCCGGGGCCTCTGTGGTGCGGGCTTGGAAGGAAAACAGGAGAAAGATGGAGAAAAATCCCATTGATTGTCCTGAGTATGAGCGCAAATTAGGGGCCTCAGCAAGACGCAACTTTGGCTCGGCTAGGGATGTTGCGGGTCGTCTCTCCTGATGGGTATCCGGAAAGCAATTTTCTAACACTCAAGAGTCACCATTAGAGAACTTGTGGAGCTTATTTCGCGGCTTGCCACACTTGACGGGGCCTCAGGTTTTAGAGAGTATCCTATAAACAAAGAATTCTTCGGTCCGTAAAGCTTGCCTACAACGTCATCAAATCATCACGCCAACTCCTCACCTTCTGCGCAGTCATTCTCTGGGTTGCGGGTGGCCCTGCGCCTGCTGCTGAGATCACCCCGGCGCAGCGGAAGTTCTTCGAATCCAAGATCCGCCCGGTGCTCGTGCAGGAGTGTTACGAGTGCCACTCCGCAAAGGCCAAAAAGATCGGAGGGAAACTGCCACTCGACACGACTACGGGATTAAAGAAAGGCGGCGAGTCCGGATCACCGATCGTGCCCGGGAAGCCCGAAGAGAGCCTGATCATTCACGCGCTGAAGTGGCAGGGCGATCTCGAAATGCCTCCGGAAGATCCTCTCTCTGAAGCCGTGATCGCGGACTTCGTCCGTTGGATCGAGATGGGCGCTCCGGCGCCTCTCGACGCGCAACCAGAACCGCAAGCATCCTCCGAAACGCCGCCAGCCCGAATCTACAAGTCGAGCGATCTTTGGTCATTCCAGCCGATCCAAAATCATACTCCCCCAAAGGTAGAGAGCGACACTTGGTCACGCACTCCCATCGACTCTTTTGCATTTGCAAAGATGTTAGAGCATGACTTGCAGCCGGCCGCTGACGCCTCGTCGCGCGTTCTCGTGCGCCGTCTCTTTATCGATCTGATTGGCCTGCCGCCCTCGTTTGAGGAAACCGCAGCCTTCGAAGCCGCATTCGAATCAGACGCGCCTCGCGCGATCCAACAGTTGGTCGACAAGCTGCTCGCCTCACCGCATTTTGGTGAACGCTGGGGCCGGCACTGGCTCGATGTCGCGCGCTATGCGGAATCGAACGGCAACGACGGACTCAGCCGCAACGCCTCTTTCCCGAACGCGTGGCGCTACCGCGACTACGTCATCGACGCCTTCAATCGCGACACGCCCTATGATCAGTTTCTAAGCGAACAGATCGCGGGAGACCTCTTGGAAGCGAACTCAGATGCGGAACGCGATCGGAATCTTGTTGCGACCGGATTTCTTGCCCTCGGTGCCAAGCCGGCGACGGCGATGAATACCAATTTTGCGATGGATGTGGTCGCGGATCAGATCGATGTCATCGGCAGTGGCATCCTCGGACTGAGCGTCGCTTGCGCACGCTGTCACGATCACAAATTCGATCCTATCCCCACGCGTGATTACTACGCGATGGCCGGACTTTTCACGAGTTCGGAAACACTGTGGGGGATCGCCGCCAACGAAAAATTGACGGCCCCGCCCACCCCGCTGCACGTTTTGAAGACACCTGCGAAGGTGCCGGCCCCACCCGAGGCACTAAAGTTGATGGCGGAAACCGAGGCCTTGGAGATGCGCAACTATGCGCGGCCCAAAGAGGAATTCACCTACGCTCCTGGAACGCCCGTCGCGATGGGCGTGCGCGATCGAAAAGCGCCTGCAAATTGCAAGATCAACCTCAAAGGCGACGCGAAAAAGCTCGGTGACGCTGTGCCGCGCGGATTCCTTACCGCCTATGAAAGCAAGGCGCTGCGCGAAATCGTAATCCCCCCAAAGCAAAGCGGACGTCGAGAACTCGCCGCGTGGTTGGTCCACCCACACCATCCCCAGACCGCCCGAGTCATGGTCAATCGGATCTGGGCTCACCTTTTTGGGAAGGGCTTGGTTGGCACGCCAGACGATTTCGGCGTCTACGGTGAAAAACCGACTCACCCCGAACTGCTCGACTCCCTCGCGACACGGTTTATCACCGAACACCACTGGTCGGTGAAGGCGATGATCCGTGCGATCGTGCTGTCCCGCACCTATCAGCTCGACAGCCGTGCCGCGGCTGGCCCCATGCAATCAGACCCGGATAACCTGTGGCTCGCGCGCCATCTACGGCGACGGATGGATGCCGAAACGCTCCGCGATAGCATCTTGAAAACCTCGGGCAACCTGAACCCCGAACCTGCCGAGGGCTCGCCAATCCGCCACCTCGAACTCCTTGTCAACCGCGCCCCCGACCTTCACCAGCCGAGCACTCATCGCAGCGTCTACCTCTGCATGCTGAGGAACTCGCCGCCAAAAGAGCTCGCCGCTTTCGATCTCCCCGATTCCCTCAAGGTGACCGGCAAGCGCGATCAAACGATGCTCCCAACCCAATCGCTCTTTCTGCTCAACAGCCCATTCGTGACCGCGCAAGCCGAGGTCTTCGCGAAATCGCTCAATCCCCAGAGCGCGATCGAAGCTCGTATCCAGTCCGTTTGGAAACGAACGCTCAAGCGCGCCCCAACGCCCGTGGAACTCTCCGATGCCCGCATTCTCGTAGACACGATGCAACCTCGCCCGCAAGCCTGGCCGGCACTCTGTCAAGCCCTTCTCGCCACCAATGAATTCCGCTATGTCGACTGATTTACTTTTCTCGCGCCGACGCATGCTCGGCACCGCCTCGTGCGGTTTCGGCTCCCTCGCGCTCAGTGCCCTGATCGCCCAGTCCAAGGAATTCCCGGGCCTGTCGCCCAAGTTACCACCGATTCCTGCACGGGCGAAGCGGGTCATCTTTCTCTGCATGAGCGGCGGCCCGGCGCAGATGGACACCTTCGATCACAAACCGCAGACCGGCAAGAAACCGCACCCGGGCTCGGCCTACAAATTCGCGCCGCACGGCGAGAGCGGCCTGAAGATTTCCGAGCTCCTTCCGGAAACGGCGAAGCATGCTGACAAGCTCTGCGTGCTCAATGGGATGTTTTGTGACACGGGCATCCACGCCCAGTCGTTTCTCCAGCTGCATACCGGTGATCGCCTGCGCGAGCGCCCCAGCCTCGGCGCCTGGGTCGGCTATGGCTTGGGCACGGAGAACCAAAACCTACCTGGTTTCATCAGCCTGAACTCATCGCGACCAAACTGTCACGGCTCGGCATTTTTACCGGCCGTTTTCCAAGGGACACCGATCGGTATTAACGGCGAGGACATGGCACGGGCCACGATTCCCAACGTCACCGGCGATCACCTGCCGCCGGACTCAAAGCGCAAGCAGCTCGATTTTATTCAGAGGCTCAATCGCGATCACCGGGATCGCAGCGGCGACGATCCCAGGCTTGAAGCGGTGATCCAGTCGATGGAACTCGGCTTCCGCATGCAGACCGCGGCGCCGGGGTTGATGGATCTTGCCACCGAACCCAAGTCTGTCCTCGAGCGCTATCAGGTCGGTCGGAAGTATGCCGTGGGAACCTGCCGCGAGAGCGACTTCGGCCGCCAGTGCCTCCTCGCACGCCGATTTTGCGAGGCCGGAGTGCGCTTTGTCGAGGTGAACCACGGCAGCTGGGACCAGCACAAAGACCACCGCCGCGACCTCGAGGCGAACTGTCTCGCCACCGATGCCCCGATTGCGGCGCTGCTACAGGATTTGGAAGAGCGCGGGATGCTCGAAGAGACCTTGGTGGTCTGGGGCGGTGAATTCGGTCGGCCAGGATTAACGCCGGGGGGGAAGGACGAAACCGGGCATAACCAGAAGGGCTTCACTTTCTGGTTGGCTGGCGGCGGCGTCAAACCTGGCTTCACCTACGGCGCGACCAACGAAACGGGAGCCCGTGCGGTCGAGGGCAAGATGCACTTCCGCGATCTCCATGCCACAATTCTGCATCTCCTCGGATTGAACCCGAACGAATTGACCTTCAATCACGCGGGCAGGGATCACCGTCTCACCGGTCCGGGGGGCGGTCGCGTGATAGAAGATATTTTCGCCTAGATTCGGCAGCAGTAAGTCTTCAACGCTCCGGCTGGTAGGCTCGGTCGAGATGCACATAGCCCCCGTCGGGAGAGATGATCTGCCCTGTCGTATGAGCCGAGCGATCCGAGGCGAGGAAGACCACGACATTGGCAATTTCCTCCGCCGTCGTCATGCGCCGCCCCAAAGGAATCAGCCCGGACATCTCATCGAGAAATTTCTCCGGATCATCCGTCGCCGCAGCCAAGCCTTCATACATCGGGGTATACACTTCTGCCGGGACCACCGCGTTGACGCGAATGCCGTGTTTCGCCAGATCCAAAGCCCACTCGCGGGTGAGCGCATTCATGGCACCTTTCGAGGCCGCGTAGCCCGACGTCCCACCCTGCCCGGTGACGGCCACTTTGGAGGAAACATTCACAATAAATCCCCGCGACTCGATCAAGGCCTCGAGCGCGCAGTGCGTCAGGGCAAAGACGTGCAGAAGGTTCTTTTGCAGCGATCCAAAGAAATCCGCCGTGCTGTCTCTCAGCGAAACCTGGTCATTGATGCCCGCGTTGTGCACTAAGCCATCGATCCTGCCATAGGCTTTCATGGTCTCAGCAATGGCATTTCGACAGGCCTCTTCCGAGGTCAGTTCCGCTTCCACCACCAATCCGCGACCGCACTTCGCAATCAACTCCCGCCCGATATCCGGCGAGCGCCCGACGATCACCGGGATCGCCCCTTCATCCGCAAAGATTTGCACACAAGCCGCTCCGATCCCCTTGGCACCTCCGGTGACAACGACCACTTTATTATGCAATTGAAGGTTCATCGTTTTCTCTCATTTTCAGGTTCCCATTCGAAGTGCACACCACTCCGGTTCTTTGGTCGATCTCGCCACATCTTCCCGGTCGGGTAAGTGTGGTCAGCGAGAAATTCTTCATGAAATTCCAGCCCCCATCCTAGCGCACGCGGAGTCAGATAATGCCCTTCCTTCATTCGGACCGGTTCCTCGACCGCTTCTTGAAGGAAATCAATATATTCTACCAGCTGAGTTTCCGAGTGACCACTTACGGCAATCTGATCCCACATTCCAAAATGTTGAATCATATTGCACAAGGCAATCCCCCCTCCATGCGGGCATACCGGAACCTCATACTTCGCCGCCATCAAAATGATTGCCATGACATCGTTCACTCCCGCAACGCGAACGGCATCGATCTGGCAATATCCGATCGCGCCACTCTTGAGGAGTTGTTTAAAGATCACCGGCGAGGCCGCATGCTCTCCGCAGGCGAAGTCAAATGAGGCCTCCGCAAAGGTTTTCGAGAGCTCCACGTAACCGAGAACATCATCCCGCGCGATCGGCTCCTCGACCCACTTCAAGCCGTATCGCACATAGTGTTCGACGTGACTCTTGGCCTCTTCCACTCCCCAGTATTGATTGGCATCTACCATCAAGGCCTCGTCCGGACCGATGGCATCGCGCATGAATTTGATACGAGCGACATCCGCTTCAAGATCCATCCCGACCTTCACCTTGAAAGCATCGAATCCCTTCTCCTGGAGCTTCCGCACCGTTTTAAGAATGGCCTCATCACTTAAACCCAGCCAGCCCGCGGTGCAATACGCCTTCGGGCCCACCTCCGCCATCTCTTCCTCACGTTGCTTCTTATTCGCCTTGCTCAAGATCTCGAGCGCTTCGTCGGGCGTCAGGGCATCCTTCAAATTTCGCCAATCAATACAGCCAACGACAAACTCCGGCTCGAGATCGACCAGCAGTTTCCAAAGCGGCTTATTCTCGGACTTCGCCCACAGGTCCCACATCGCATTAAGGATCGCGCCACAAGCCATGCGGAAAATACCATCATGCAACCATCGCAATTGATGGTGATCGATGAGCCGCCGATACAACGTAAGAGGACTTGCGGTGAAGTCTTCGAGCGTCGATCCGATCACCAACTGAGCCAGATCTTGAATTCCGTAGCCTATCCAATCGGTGCCTGCGCCCACCGTAAAGACCACCGAAACTCCGCGCAATTCGCCGTCGGTTTCCAGATGCAAAACCGCCGAGGAATAATCAGGCGCCTTGTGAAACGGGTCGGACCCCAACATCTCGTCCGAAGTCGGAACACGGAGATCGATAATTTTAGCGGAAGTAATTTTCATGCGTTTAACGTTCTTTAATGGCCGTCTGCCTTTGGGTCCCGAGACCGGCAATCCCCAACTCGACAACATCGCCCTCTTTTAAATAGATGGGAGGATCAAAGCCCAAACCCACACCGGCCGGAGTTCCGGTGGAAATGACATCACCTGGAAGTAGGGTCATAAATTCACTCAGGTAACTGATCACCTGTTGGATATTGAAGATGAAATCCGAGGTGCAACTGTCCTGGAGTTTTTTGCCGTTCAGCGAGAGCCATAGCTCAAGATTGTTAGGATCAATCACCTCATCGCTCGTGGCAAGATAGGGTCCAAAAGGGGCATAACTATCGGCGGACTTTCCTTTTACCCACTGTCCCCCTTTCTCCAGCTGCCATTCGCGTTCGGAGTAATCATTGTGCACCGCGTAGCCTGCGACGTAATCGAGAGCGTCCGCCTCGCTGACATATTTCGCCTTCTTTCCAATCACCACGGCCAACTCCACCTCCCAATCCGTTTTGTTGGAATTACGAGGAATAACAATGGCATCGTTCGGCCCGCCCCAAGCGGTCGTTGCCTTAAAAAACACAACGGGCTCGGTCGGAGGCGCCATCCCCGCTTCGGCGGCATGCGAGGCGTAATTTAGACCAATACAAATAATCTTGGAAGGACGAGCAATCGCCGGAGCAAGTCGCACCTTTGCGAGTTGCACCTTCGGCAAAGAATCTCCTTCTGCCTCAAGAAAATCTGCGAGTCTTCTCAGACCGTGGTTCTCAAAAAAGGACTCTCCCCAATCTTCGCCAAAGCTTGCACAATTATAGATTTCGGTTTCGGAGGCAAAGACGCCCGGGACAATGGAATTCTGGTCGTGGTAGCGCGTGAGCTTCATAAAATTAAGGTCTGAGTTTTTCTGGCCCTTAGCGAGCACTTTCAAACCCGCTTGCCCATTCCAGATGTGAACCTCCCTGCGATAAGGTTGCATGAAGCCGACTCCTCTTGGCCGATCCCCTTGGCCACCGTCCAATCGCCCCCGGAACTCACGGACCGAGCGCCGCCAAAACAATCCTTGGCATGGCGCGAAGGAGCCTTACGATCTCCGGTTATGGAAACGCCCTGCGGGAAGAATGACGCCGCCGTTTTGCCCGATTCTTCTTCCCGCCAGTTCCGCATGTCAGCGCTGCTCCTCAGCCTCCTTCCACCAGTCACTCAAACAACACGCTCCTAACATCTAGGCCATGCCCTCTCTAAAACGACTCCTTCTTAATTTCGCCTTTTTTACTTTCGCACTGCTCAGCACCAGTTGTCGAGATCCCGATGACTCAGACTCGGGGGAAAAACTCCGCATCGCCGTTGTCCCAAAAGGCACGAACCACCTCTTCTGGAAAACGATCCACGCCGGTGCCATCAAAGCGGCCGAGGAGGAAGACGTGACCATCCTGTGGAAAGGCCCCTTGGTCGAGAGCGACCGCGAAGGGCAAATCAAGGTCGTCCAGAATTTTGTCACTCAGCAGGTCGATGCCATCGCGCTCGCTCCACTCGATGACGAGGCCATGATCCGTTCAGTCAAGGAGGCGCACGACGAAGGGATCAAAGTGGTCATCTGGGACTCGGGACTCGCACCCGCCGGGGATGAATACTTCGACAGCTTTGTCGCCACCGATAACTTCGCTGCCGGGGAAAAATGTGGCCAACAACTCGCCGGATTGATGGGCGGTAAGGGTAACGCAATTCTGCTGCGCCACATGGTCGGCTCCGCCAGCACCCAGAAACGTGAGGAAGGATTTCTCAAGGGCCTCAAGGCACACGGCCCGGACATCGTGCTCATCTCTGCCGATAAGTATGCCGGCGCAACCGTCGAAGAATCACAGGAGGTCGCCAATAATTTGCTCAACCAGTTTGCCGATTCAGTCGACGGCATCTTCACACCGAACGAATCAGCCACCGAGGGAATGATGGCCGCGATGAAAGGTGCGGGCATCGCGGGTAAAGTGAAATTCGTCGGCTTCGACGTCAATGATGCCCTACTGGCGGGCGTCCAAGAGAAGGTGATTCATGCTCTGGCTCTCCAGGATCCATTCAATATGGGCTACCTCGCCGTCAAGCACTCCGTCGCCCACCTCAAAGGCGAAAAGGTCGAACGAATCATCGATACCGGATCCATTATCCTCACCTCCGACAACCTGGGTGAAAGCCGTATCCAAGAACTCGTCGCACCCGACCTCGACAAGTGGCTGAAGCAGTAGCATCTGGTCCGCTTCTTCGGCTCAATGCGATCACGAAATCGTTTGGGCCCGTGCAGGCGCTGCGCGGCGTGTCACTCGACATCCGCGCCGGTGAGGTGCTTGCCCTGATCGGCGAAAATGGTGCCGGCAAGAGCACGCTCATGAAAGTCCTGAGCGGCGCCCACCAGCCGAATTCCGGATCGGTCGAAATGGCAGGGAGACCGCTCGCCCTGACAAGCCCAAGTGTCGCGCGCCGAGCCGGGATCGCGATGATCTACCAAGAACTCACCCTCGCCCCCCATCTCTCGGTCGAGGAGAACATGACGCTCGGGATGGAGCAGACAAAATTTGGATTCCTGCGCTCGCAATCGCAAAAAGTCAAAGCCGCGCTCCAGCTCTTGGGTGCGGAAGATATCCTGCCCACCCGGAAGGTCCGGAGTCTGACGATCGCACGCCAGCAGATTGTTGAGATCGCCCGCGCCATCGTAAGCGAGGCCAGGGTCATCATCATGGACGAGCCCACCAGTTCTCTCTCCGGAAAGGACAAGCAAGCCCTGTTCCGCGTGATCAGAAAACTCCGGGACGAGGGACTCGCCCTCGTCTACATCAGCCATTTCCTCGACGAGATCGATGAGATCGCCGACCGCTACACCGTCCTGCGTGATGGCGAATCTGTCGGAAAGGGCCTCGTCGCCGAATCCACGCCCGAGTCGCTCGTCGAGCAAATGATCGGCCGGACAATCGCTGAAATGTATCCGCGCCCGGATCACGACACCGGCGAGGTCGTGCTCGCGGTAAAAAACGTCCACGGCACCGCTCTCCCACGCGGAGTTTCATTCGAGCTCCAAGGCAGGGAGATCCTCGGCATCTTCGGCCTCGTCGGAGCCGGTCGTACCGAACTCGCCCGCTGCCTCTTCGGCCTCGATCCAGTCGTAAGCGGCCGAATCGAACTCCGCGGCGGCGGCGAGATGAACCTTTCCGGATTTCAACCGATCAAAGCACTCACCGGCGGGCTGGACTACCTCAGCGAAAACCGCAAGGACGAAGGGCTGGCGCAGAACCTCAGCATTGCCACAAATACTACGCTCTCCGCAATCCGCAAAACTTCCCGCTTTGGATTTCTACAACTCGACGAGGAAAAAGCCACCGCTGACCGGCTCGCAGAGAAGTTGGATATCCGCTGCGCAAACACCAGCCAGCCAGTGAGCGCACTCTCCGGTGGCAACCAGCAGAAGGTCGCGCTGGCGCGCATGATCCACCACGACAGCGACATCTTCTTTATGGACGAGCCCACTCGTGGCATCGACGTCGGCAGCAAGCACGAGATCTACGAGTTGATCCATGCTATGGCCGCCGCGGGAAAAAGCATCATCGTCGTCAGCTCCTATCTCCCGGAACTACTCGGCATCTGTCATAACATCGCCGTCATGCACCGCGGATCGCTCAGCGAGAAGCGTCCTACAAAAGAATGGTCGGAGCAGGAAATCCTGCTCTTCGCCACCACCGGAAAACACCCGCTCTCATCCGCCGCCCCGTAGTCCAAAAGTCCAATGCCAACACTCCCCGCTCTCTCATCCAACTGGAAGTCCCTGCTGCTCCCGTTCATCGGCCTGCTCTTCGTCTTCGGCTTGTTCACCGCTCTGATCTACGCCTTCGAACCGGACAACTTGAGTGCCTTCCTCTCCAGCCGGAATGCCAAGACCGTCATCACCCAGACCGTCATCGTCGGCATTGGCGCCCTCGGCATGACTATGGTCATCACGAGCGGCGGCATCGACCTCAGCGCGGGCTCGACCATCGCCTTGAGCTCCGTGGCCTGCGCTTTGACCCTCAATGCCTTCGCAGCCGGCGATCCCGCGACCATCGGAGCGCTCGGGATGGGAGTCGCCGCGCTCGTCGCCATGGCAACCGGGGCCGCGACCGGGGCCTTCAACGGCAGCGTCTCGTGCCTTTTGAAAATCCCCCCCTTCATCGTTACCCTCGGCACGATGCTGATCGCGCGGGGCGCGGCCGAAGGGATCGCCAAGCAATCGCAGGTTCGGACACCGGAAAATACCCTCCAGAACTTCATGCAGCGCAACCCGGACCCTGAATGGCTCTTCTTGGCCCCCGGCGTCTGGATCACGATCGCCCTTCTCATCGGTGTTGGAATCACGATGCGCTACACCGTCTTTGGACGCTATATCTACGCGCTCGGTTCCAACGAATCGACCGCCCGTCTTTGCGGTATCCCGGTCACCAAAACCCGCATTCTCATCTACACCCTCTGCGGGACGCTCATGGGAATTTCAGGCGTGATGTCCTACGCCTTCCTCGGCAGTGGCGACCCCACGACCGCCGTCGCCAAAGAACTCGATATCATCGCCGCCGTCGTCATCGGCGGTGGCTCACTCAGCGGCGGACAAGGCAGCCCCATCGGAAGTATCGCCGGGGCCCTGATCATGACCTTACTCGTCAGCGGTTGCTCGATGCTCAACGTCCCGGATTACTCCCAGAAAATCATCATCGGCTTCATCATCATCGGTGCCGTGGCCGTCGATACCTGGAAGACCCGCCGGCAGGCAGCGAGCTAGCTTGATCGTCCGTTCTTGCCATGGGAGAGAGGAATTACTAAATTGCCAGAAATGCCCGAATCCACTAATCCTTCCCCGCTCTCCGACCTCGACGAATGGGAGGACGATCTGCAACGACGATACCCCGAGTCGGAAAAGGGCACCGAGGGCTTCCGCGACTACGACGCAGGCACCCGGCCGAGCGTCAAAGAATTCTACCGCCTCAACCATCGCTACCAGACCCGAGAGTTTGCCCAAGCAAAGCGCGCCGAGTTCCTGCCACTCAAAAAACGCCAGATGACAATTTGGGAAGCGCTCGAGTATCTCAACACCTTGGTCGACGATAGCGACCCTGACATCGAACTGCCACAGATCGAACACCTCCTCCAGACGGCCGAGGCGATCCGCCGCGACGGCCACCCGCGCTGGTTCATCCTCACCGGCCTGATCCACGACCTCGGGAAAATCCTCTGCCTCTTTGACGAACCACAGTGGGCCGTCGTCGGAGACACTTTCCCGCTCGGTTGCGCGTTTTCCGAAAAGATCGTCTTCCCCGAATTCTTCAAGAGCAACCCAGATTCTGAAGTCCCCGAATATGCCACCCGCAACGGCATCTACACCGAGGGATGTGGACTCGATCAGGTCATGATGTCCTGGGGACACGATGAATACCTCTATCACGTCGTCAAAGACGGACTCCCCGATCCGGCGCTCTCCATGATCCGCTATCACTCGTTCTACGCCGCGCACAAGGAGGGAGAATACACCCACCTCATGAACGATCATGACCGCGAAATGTTCGATTGGGTGCGTCAGTTCAACCCTTACGATCTCTACACCAAAAGCAGCGAACGCGTCGACGTCGATGCTCTCCGACCGTTCTATGACGAGCTCATCAATGAGTTCCTACCCGGAAAGTTATCGTGGTAAGAGCATTCCTCTTCTTTCTCTTCGTGACCGCGGCTACCGGGCAGGAGCCATTGCCGAAGGCGCACGCCCACAATGACTACGAGCACGAACGCCCGTTGTGGGACGCGCTCGCGCATGGATTCTGCGGCGTCGAAGCGGACATCTACCTCGTCGATGGGAAGCTCCTCGTCGCCCATGATCGCGAGGATCTTAGACCAGAGCGCACCCTCCAGGCACTTTACCTTGAGCCCCTGCGCAAACGCGTGACGGAGAACGAGGGACACGTCCACCGTGGTAAAAAGACGAAATTCACGCTTCTGATCGATATCAAATCAGACGGGGAAGCGACCTATCGCGCCCTTGGGAAAGTCCTCGCAGGATACCGCGAAATCCTAACCGAAACCAAGGACGGGAAAACGACCCACCGCGCGGTCACCGCCGTGATAAGCGGCAACCGAGCCAAGGAAACCATCGCCGCTGGTAACCCGCGCTTCGCGGGCATCGACGGGCGCCTGGGCGATCTCGAATCAAAGGATCCCAGCGATCTCCTGCCCCTGATCAGCGATCGTTGGAGCAGCCATTTTGATTGGAATGGTCAAGGCGAAATGCCTGCCGATCAGCGCCAGAAACTGCGCGAGATCGTTAAAAAAGCGCACGCAAGCGACCGCCGCGTGCGTTTTTGGGCAACCCCGGAGAAGGTCTCGGTGTGGCGCGAGCTCCAAGCCGCCGGAGTCGATCTCATCAACACCGACGATCTCGCCGGACTTCAAAAATTCCTAACGGTGACCCGTCAGTAAAACGACCTTTCATGATGGGGCGCTAAAAAACGACCGTCCCATTTCATTCCAAAACGCATGACTCAAAACGCCACTCCCTCTTTAAAAATACATATTAATGGTTGGTCGCTGCTCGATGAAGCCGATCCCGCGACCGAAGCGGGCCTGCGCACGCATCTTTCGGCCATCAAGAATGCCGGGTTCCAGAGCTATTGCTGGAGCCCTGACAACCCGAAGCTGAAAGAATTGCTCAAAGAATATCGCTTGCGCTTCGGCGGCGCATTCGACGCAGTCAAAGCGGAGCAGTTTGCTCCGGCCATTGCGGCGATCATGGCAATTGATAATGGCCCGATCAATTGTCAATTAGCTGACGAAGACACCCCGATCGAAGAGGCCATCGAGCTCACCCTCACGCTGATGGCGGAAGCGAAGAAACAAAATGCCCCGGTACATCTCGAAGTCCACCGTGACACCTGCACCGAAACCCCCGAAAAGACCGCCGCAATCATGGCAGGATACAAAGCCGTCACCGGAGAAGATCCATCGATGAACTTCGACTTCTCTCACCCCGCCGTGGTGAAACATATTCTGGCCAAAGATTACCTCTCGCGACTTCTCACTCCCGAGATTATCGCCATTTTCCAGAGGTCCACGCTCTGGCACATTCGTCCCTTCAACGCTCAGCACTGCCAAGTGCCCATCACCGATGGAAATCGCAATTTCTCCCCCGAGTATCTGGCGTGCCGCCCCTTCGTCCGCCAAGCACTCAAACATTGGCTGCAGGGGCCCCGACCAACGAACGAGCTTTGGGTGATGCCGGAACTGGGCACCACCCACGAATATAAACTGAGCTGCTTCCCAAACATCTGGGAAGACACCCTGGCCTTGGGACAAGACATCCAAAAGATCTGGGCCGAAGAACTCGCCGTTCTCTCACTTAGAAAGTCAAAAAGCTAAGTCACGCCAGCGCCTTCAGCGCCAAGATTGATACAAAAAAACTCCTCTCAAAGAGATCACTTTCTCCGCTCTTCGATCCCTCTATTAAGGCCCTTAACCGTTCAACCTCGAAAAAATCACGGATCATGTAAAGGTGACTCAGGCCATAGAAGTCGGGGCGATACGATTTCATCGTTCCGGTTAGATTTCCATTGCGGTAACGAAGACTTTCGTTACTGAATCATGAAGAAAAAAGATGGCAATGACAATTCTCGGCCCCTTCGGCCCACGGGAGTGGAGCTTGAGATTCTGGATGTGCTTTGGAAGCTGGGCCCCTCGGCAATGGGCCGAATTCATGAGGCCTGCGCTGCGGCGCTGCAGAGTTGCGCGAGCGAACGCAGCTCAATTTGCTCGATGATGTCACGCAGCGCGCTTTCGGCGGATCAGCTAAAAGCCTCGTCCTTAGCCTTTTGGCGGGTGATCGACTCAGTAAGAACGAATTAAGTGAAGTCAAAACGCTCATTGCAGAGGCTCAGAAAAACAAAACCGACTCATCGTCATGAAAGTAATTTCGGACTTCCTCAGCTCGCCGCTCGCCGAAAGAATCGGGCTGACGATCTTGCAGAGTTTTTGGCAACTCACGCTCGTGGCCTCTCCTCCCGAATCATTACGCGCGCGACTCAAGCGATGGGCCGCGCCCTGGCACCCGCGGGTTGCCGCGATTTGGTTGACCAGATTCATGCTTGTGACCATCCGAAATCTTGGCGGCTGGCAAGCGATCCTGGCTCATGAACTCGGCCATGTCCGTCGTCATGATTACCTCTTCAATGTCCTTCAAACCATCGTGGAGTCGCTCCTGTTTTTTCACCCCGTAGTGTGGTGGATTTCACGTCGGATTCGTCTCGAACGAGAGTTCTGTTGCGACGACCTCGCGGTCTCGTTCTGTGGTGATCACGTCGCTTACGCGCAGGCGCTCGTAAGTATCGAGGAATCAAGTGGCGCCATCGGAGCCGGGGTGGCTGCCGGTGAAAAACCGCTCGTGAGCCGTATCAAGCGCGTGCTCGGTTTCAGGCCAGCTCGGGAGAGCCGTTATTCGCTTCTCGGTATTTCAGGAGGAAGTCTCCTCGTGGCCTTGTTTTGCGGGTTTTCTTTGTTTGGACCCAGCCAAGAGCTTGAGAACGAGTCCCGTAGGCCGAGCGAGGATCAGGATGAAAAAACGGCTGGATTTTATAAGTCACAAGCGGCTGAATTAAAATTAATCAATCAGCAAAACGTGGCCTACGAAAGACTCTCGAAGCTTATCGGTGAGACCAATAAACTGATTAAATCCCGGGAAATCGATGATGTCACCGGGTGGATTTTCACCGAATTACCTTTAGTGAGTAAAGCCTGGCTCAGTGACACCTTCAGTTCACTCCTGACTACGGAAGCGAAAGACTTACAAGAGGCAATCGCCAAGGACCCCAGAATTTTTCCGATGCTCATCAACAAGATCCACGCACTAGAGCATCCGCCCGGGACGAAAGCCGCGATGTTCCATATCGTGGGAGCCTCAGACGAAGCACGAAAGATCTACGCAACGATTCTCGCTTCTGACCAAGATTCCCCCATCGCAATTCGGCTGCACCAGATCCGGCTTCTAGGGGCGGTCGATCCCAGTCAGCTTCCCGCGCTTTTGGAAGGTGCTCCGAATTTGCAGCAATCCGAACTCGCCTTGTTTTCTGCTTTTCACGGAGCTAAGACCTTCGAGTTGAATATTGAGTTCATCAGCGCCATCGCGGAATACCTTGAGCAGGTAGAGGTCTCCCCCCAAAGTCGCTTGAGCTGGGTTCCTCGCTTAGACGTGACATTCAACAGCCGCGTCTACGGCTCCCACCAAATGCCTCCTCTTTGGGAACCATTGTCAGGCCATTCCGAAAGTATCATCGGTCTTCCAAGTAATGCCTCGATGCATGAAAAACGTCGCAAGGCCTATTTTCATGAAGAAAGGCCCACCAGACAGAGCGCCACAGCCCATCAAGGAAGTGATGAAAGTCTCTCGTGAACGCAATCTCGATGGAGAGTGCCTAGAGATGATCTTGAATCTCGCCACGACCAAAGGTGGAATGGCTGCCGCCTCGCCCGCTCAGGTCGGTGGCATGTTCTTGGATGAGATGCATACGGTCGCGAAAGAAGAAGGCACGGCGAGGATCAACGAAATACTCGAACGCTTGGCCATGATTTATCTCGGGGCACCTGCTGAACGAGCCAAGGTGATCGCTACTCTTCAGAATAAGAATCCTATTATCTGCCCTTTGGACATCCTCCACTAGTCGTCCAATACGTGAATCTGTTGGAGGAAATGGTGGCGAAACCAGCCCTGGCTTTCCCAGCACTCGAGAAGGCAGAGAAATTAGGAATTCTTGATCGGTTACCTCTCTATCGCTGGATTCCTAGCGAGTCGTTTCAGAGCAAGCCAGATGAGATCATCGAACTCTTGGACAACTCTCCAATGCTGGGTGACGTCGCGCACTTCCGTAGCTTTCCTCGCGAAACCGGCCTTCAATTTAGCAGCTATCCACCGTCATCGACGCTCCTTGACTGGGTGCTGGTGGAGCTTGGGAAGCTCGACGTGAAATCAAAGAAGCCCTTCCTCGAATACCTTAAGGAGAAGAAATCCTTCGGATCGGAGATTATTCTAACGACCTTTAAAAACGATGGCGGTCAGTCACTGGCTAAATTGCTGAATGCTCATCTTGCCGAGATCAAAGCGCTCCCGGATTCCCGAAAGAAAGAACTCGCGACTTTTGTCCATGCGAGATTGCCGGAGAACAATGCGGGGCTCCGTGCTGTGCTCGCGGTCGCCTTACGAGACGCGAATCGCGAATGAGGTGCGCATGGTGAAAGTGTGTTGAGTGCGATGCCCGAATTACTGACGGGGCTTCCCGACTTCTTGCAGCGAAACAAAACAACTCTTCGCTTTAAATACCAAGGTTGGGACAAACCAGTCATTCATTTCTACGGAGCGGAAGGCATGAAGGTCTCGGTCAAGGTCGGCACGCCGAGTGGGATTCCGCTCGCCTACTATCCTCCGCCCGAGGTGGGCAAAGGCGTGTCTTATGGAAGTGCGATCGTATTGACGAACCGCTATTTTAAGGCGGTGGGACCGGTGGTGATCCTTTTCAAGGACGGTTCCGGACTCAGGGGTGCCTAATGCAAAAACATTCCCGGCGGTGGCACCATTCGGGTCGCGAAGGCCGACGTGAAACCGTGGACGGATGACGAGGTCCTTGATACTTGTCGGCGTCAATGGTCAGCCCTCGGGATGACGGAAGTGGAGGCCTCCAATATCACAAAGGTTTGGCAAGAGGACCTCTTGGACCGTCTCGGCATCTTGATGATCGCACCCATGCCACGGCCGCTCTACGATGAAATGTTCCCAATCGAGATTCTCCCCCAGCCGGATGAAATGGTTCGCGCCGGACTGGTGTTCGACACCTTGGCAGGACAGCAAGAGCGCATGGCATGGTTGCGAGCTCTCCCTGCCACCTTGCGGGAAGTCGGCCAAAACCGCGCGAACCCCGAGTTCTCGCTTCGAGCCAAATCGAGAAGAGCCTTTCAAGCGGTCGGCGATCTCGGATTGGAAGTCCTCGACGAACTGGCAAAATCTCAAGATCCCGAAGTGAGAGTGACAGCCCAAGATCTTGCCGGAGCGATCCGTTCGGGTGGAGATCTCGGACCAAATGCCATTCTCCCCAGCAAGGAAAATTCAGCAGGTCTGATTGAGTGACTCTCTCCTCTCAAAAAACCGAACAAGCCTCCTGAGTCGCGGAAGGTGAACACTTCATCGGCGGGCAGGTGGTTCACCACAAAAAAGGCCGCACCCAGATGGGCGCGGCTTTGAAAGTAAGACTGGATAGGCCTTTTCGCTAGCGGCGACGGCGGATGAGACCCAGCGCTCCGAGGCCGAGGAGGAGGGCGCTGCTCGGCTCCGGGATCGATGTGACCTCCAAGTTATCGAAGACCCCAAAACTCAGGGACGGGTTACCTGAGACGGAACTGAAAAGATCCGCGAAAGCCACCCCCGCGCCGCCGCTGGTGGCGAACGCACTCCCCACGCTGGCATCCAGGGTGCCGATCGAAACGGTATTCCCGGAGGCGGCGCTCGTCATCGAAAACGTCGCGGTTCCTGCGCCCTGATCGACAATGGCGTTCAGCGTCATCCACTGGAAACCGCCCACGCCATCGTTTGTGACCGTGACATCTCCTTGTGCGGCTGGTGGTGCCAAGCCGGGGAAGGCTGCGGAGAATTCGGCGCCGCTATTGTTGTTGGAAAGAACATCATACTGAAGCGATGCTAGGAATTGCTCGCCGGAATCTTTATAAAGGCGGTAATCGCGGCTCGATCCACCCTCTCCGGTGAAGACGAAGGACCCTCCATTGAGTCCAACGGTCGAACTATCGTGGCCGACAACTATTCCGCCAAATTCGGTAGAACCCGCACCGCCACCTGGGAATGGTCCAACCGCGTTGACCCAAGCATCAACAGAAACGCGATACATCGGAGCGGTGATCAGGGCGGTGGTCACGACAACGATTTGTTCCGCGGCGGCAGTGGCGTCCCCGTTGTTGGCTTCAAGTCTCAGACCCGTTGTCCCGCTGCCGTTCGGGGCTGAGGGAATGCCGTCTGCGCTGTAGTCGTAGCCAAACTGCGAACTCGTGTCCGCGCTTCCCAAGACGGTCAGTCCGATCGAAGAATCGAAACCTGAGGAAAAAAGGGATGCTCCTGGTGCTATCGCTGGAGTACTTAAAAGTGCAGCAAGCAAGGTCACAGGACGAAAGGATGGTTTTGACATTGGGAGATTCTTCATTGTGTCGGTCGTTTTGGTGAGTTCATGAGTTCAGTGAACATATGACGCCTGTCGAGGGTGTCGTTTGGGTCGTGAAAATTTGAAAATTAAGATCCAAGTTCATTCAAAGTCTTGCGATCGCTCCGTCACAGTCAAGGCATTCTCTTTATCTTGTCGTTTAAGGATTGCGATTCATGGCATTTCCAGCCGCTCGTATCACCCTAAAATCGATGTTCGGTGGCCCGATCGTAAAAATTCAGGAAGCAAGTGACGTGCCAGGCGAACCATGAAATACTAAAGCACGCTGCTCGTAGTTTTTGAGCGACCCGACCTTCCAACCAACCTAACCTCATGCGATTCCACTGGCACCCTCTCCACCTCACCCTCACCAACCCATGGGGCATCGCCCGCGGCGTTTCAACGGAGAAGGTGGGATGGGTTTTCGAAATTGAGCACGCGGGGATTACAGGCCGCGGGGAAGCGGCGCACACCAAACGGAACGGGGAATCGCTCGAGTCCGTGAAGCTTGATTTCGAACGGGTGGTTGCGGCGGCGGGCACGGACGATCCCGGCGAGTTGCTCAAGGCCCTCCCCTCGATCGGCGTTCATGGCGCCTCGGCAGCGGCAATCGACGTGGCGCTTCACGATTGGCTCGCGCAGCAGGCGGGCTTCGCTTTGCACCAGTTCCTCGGAATCAAGGCGTCGCCCTTGCCGATTACGAGCTTCTCGATCGGAATCGCTAACGCCGAGACCATCGCGCGTAAGGTCGCAGAAGCGGCTGAATACCCGATCCTCAAAGTAAAGCTCGGCACCGACCGCGATCGCGAAATCATCGGCGCGGTCCGAGCGATCACCGATAAGCCGCTGCGCGTCGATGCGAACGAGGGGTGGGAAACGCGCGAGGAGGCTCTCGAACAGGTCAAATGGTTGGCGGACGAAGGGATCGAGTTCGTCGAGCAGCCGCTACCTGCCCATCGGCTCGCGGACGTGGCCTGGCTGCGCGAGCGCTCCCCTTTGCCCATCGTCGCCGACGAAGACGCGATGACATCGGAGAACTTGCGCGAGCTGGCGGGGGCTTACGATGGCATCAATATCAAGCTCGCTAAATGTGGCGGTCTGCGCGAAGCGGTGCGCATGCTCGACCTCGCCGACGAATTGGGGCTGAAGGTGATGTTGGGGTGCATGATCGAGTCTTCGCTCGGGATCACTGCTGCCGCCCACCTCGGGGCGAGGGCGGAATGGCTGGACCTCGACGGTCACTTGCTGGTCTCGGACGATCCCTATTTTGGCGTGCGCTGCCATCGCGGCGTCCTCATCCTGCCGGACGCTCCCGGACTTGGCGTCACTTTGGTCTCGCCCGGTCACGATTGATGCGACAGCTTTCCGACCGAGATGAGATCGATGTCCGAACGGGGAGTTTTCTCCCGCCAACCCAAAGAATACGGCCAATCTGTTTTAGGCAAAGGATTGGAATTTTGGCCCGCAGCCGAGGAAACCGAGGTCCTGCTCGTGGGCGGTATCCACGGTGAGGAACCGGACACCACGGTGTTGCTATCGCGCGCGCTACGGTCACTGCGACATCAGTCCGCACGAGCGACGGTGATCGCCGCCGCGAACCCCGACGGCCTCACCCGCGGGACGCGTGGCAACGCCAATGGTGTCGATTTGAACCGGAATTTCTCCACCGCCGACTGGCAACCTGACCCCATTACGCACCGCTGGAGCCTCCAGCACGAAAGCGCGGTGCAGCTCAGCCCGGGCTCCGCGCCGGCGTCTGAGCCTGAGATTACGGCACTGACGGCCTTGATCAAACGGTTGCGGCCGAAGCGCATCGTCTCGCTACACGGACATCTCGACTGCATCGACGACCCGGTAGCTTCGAAGTTCGGCCGCTGGGCGGCGGAACGTTCGGGTTTACCCTTGGTCGAGAGCGTCGGCTATGCCACTCCTGGCTCGATGGGGACTTGGGCCGCGGAACAGGGCATCCCGATCATCACTTGGGAGTTCGCTCCGCACTCAATCGAGGCGATGTTCGCGACGCAGCTACCAGCACTCGTGGATGTTTTGGAGGGACGGTATGATCGCTAGTGGCATCGCCTCACACAGCGTGTCTTGACTCTAAAAATTCAGAAGCCGGGTCTCTCGGCACGCATTTTGCTTAACACCCTCTGTCGTTCCCGTTAGGATTCGGCTATCGCTATGAAAGTCTACGCCTCCATCGCCCTCATCGCACTTGCCTTGGCGGGCACCACGCCAGCTCAAGAACTCTTCTCCGACGATTTCAACTCTGATAGCTCGGCAGACTACACCCTCAATACCTCGTCCGATGACACGGAGGTCGAGTTCGGGTTTGACTACGCCACGCTCGGCATTCCGGTCGCGCCGAATACCACCGATGCCAGCACACTTGGCTTAAGATTGGCGGGGAACCTCGTCGAACCAGGAGGGGCAGAGGCGGTAACGTTGGCGACGATCATGCAGTTCACAGGCGATTTCTCAGTTAGTTTCGACGGCTGGATGAACGCCAACGGACCTTTTCCTAGCGGCGGCGGCGGCTCGACGGAATTCATCACGATCGGTCTCGGGAGCGACGGTGCCACCGTCAATCAAGGGGGTCAAGGGGGCGCTACGGGCAGCGGTGCCTGGGCGGTCGCCAGCGGTGAGGGTGGCTCGAGCCGCGACTACGGCGCCTACAAAAACGACGCCGAGCAGTTTGGCGAGAGCGGCCAGTATGCCGCGACTCAGAATAATAACGACGTCTACTACTCCGGCTTCGGCGGTATCGATGTCGGCACTTTTCCCGTGCAAGGAAACATCGCCCAGCAGAATGGCACCAGCGCTGCGGGGAGTTTCGGTTTCGCCTGGCACCGCGTGACCTTGGCGGTCGATTCCACCGGTGGCACAGGCGGCGCAGCGGCGGTGACGTGGACCATTGACGGGTTACGAATCGCCACGCTCGACGCAGGGATTGGCGACAGTTTCACCACCGATGGCAGTGCCACGGTCGGCATGATGGACATTTTCAGCTCAGTCTCCGACAACGCCCAGCTCAGCTTCTGCCTCATCGATAATCTCGTCGTCGAAGTGGCCCAAGCCTCGACGATCCGCATCGCCCAGTCGCAGAACTTCGCCATCCTAAACCAAGCGAACGCGACCAGCACACTCGAGTTTGTGATCGAAAACCGCGGCCTCACCCCGATCACCCTAAACGAGGTGAATTTCACAGGTGAGGACGCCGCGAGCTTCTCGCTGGACACCGGCCTCCCGTTCGTGATCGCCGCAGCCGAGAGCGAGACCGTCAACATCACTTATACCGCTTCCGGCGATACGGGCGGCAAGACCGCGCAAGTGGAATTTATTTCAACCGACGGGTTAGAACCTTCCGTGATACTTTCGCTCTCTGCGACCTACGCGGAGGAACTCCTCGCCCACTACAAGCTCGACGAAACCGAAGGCGTAATCATGGTCGAAGCCACCGGCAACGGTCCCGACGGCGCATTCATCATCCGTGACCCGCTCGCCTACGCCCAGGCCGAGCTCGCCACCGGAACAGCCATCGGCTTCAGCGCCGCGGATTCCGGCAATTCCGGAAACCTTGCGCTGGCTACGCCCTTACACGTGCCGACCACGAGCATCTCGCTCTGGGTGCAGCGCGACGCCGATGCGGTGGGCCAAGACGTCCTTTTCAACCGCGATCCCGGCTTTACCGGCGCGGATGCCATCTACGGCTGCTTCGTCGATGATTTCGGGAGAGTGACCTACCGCGCCGGCGGCGAGATGGTGCTGCAGTCCGCCGAAGGCGCTGTCCCCACGGGCAGTAAGCACCATGTCGTCATCACCCACCTCGATGAGGACGGCTTTGGCAACGACACCGCCACCCGCGCACGGATGTATATTGACGGCGTGATGGTCGCGGAGAACACCGAACCGACCGGGTTCGATGCCTACCCAGGCAGCGCTTCAACACGCAGCCTCTTCATCGCGAGTCGCACCGCTGCCGGCTCAGGTTTGGACGGGTTTCTCGATGACATCCAGATCTACTCCATCGAGATCACCCCTGGTCAGGTCAGCACCATGTTCAGAGTGCCCGGCCTCACCGCTTCCATGGAAGCGCCCGTATTACGCATCACCGACGTCAGTTACGACATGGACGCTGGCAGTGTCACCCTAACTTGGGACTCGATCCCCGGACAGGACTACTATTTGGAGGGAACCACCACGCTACAGCCGTTTCGTGACGAGCAAAACTGGCAGGAACTCGAAGACTCGATCGTGAGCCAAGGCATCTCCACCACTTACACCTACACCGGGGTCAGCGGGCCGCTGAATTTCTTCCGGGTCTCCCGGCAGTGAGGCGCGCCGTCGCGGTCTCTCCGCGACGGCAGGATGGCATGCCCTATTGAGAGAGCGCGTCAAAGGTGGCGCGGACGTTCCAACGGTGAGCGGCCAAATGCTCACGGGCTTCCTCATAGGTGCAACTCTGTAACGTGGCGAGCATGCGGGCGGCGCGGGCCCGGAGTTTTTCGTTGGAAGCGTTGAGGTCAATCATGAGGTTACCCTTCACCTTACCAAGACGAATCATGGTGCAGCTGGAGATAATATTGAGAGCGAGCTTGGTGGCGGTGCCGGCCTTGAGGCGGGTGGAGCCAGCAATGAGTTCGGGCCCGGTTGGCAGGTCGATTTCGACATTGGCGGGAGGCCCCTCACGGTGGCGCGCGGGGTTGCAGGTCAGGAGGATGGTGCGGGCACCGAGAGCGCGGGCCTTTTTTAAGGCACCGTGAACGAAGGGAGTGTTGCCGGAGGCGGTGATACCGCAGACGACGTCCTGATCGTTCACCCCGCGATCGGTGATGGCAAGGGAACCGGAGGGGGCGCTGTCTTCGGCTCCTTCGACGGCTCGGTGGAGGGCCTCGTGGCCGCCGGCGATGATGCCCTGAATGAGATCGGGAGAGGTGCTGAAGGTCGGTGGAATTTCGCTCGCATCAAGAACGCCTAGGCGGCCGCTCGTTCCGGCGCCTATGTAGAAAAGTCGACCGCCTTCTTTGAGAGCAGCGTGAACGAGATCGACGGCCGCTTCGAGCTCGCCCTTGCGGTCGGCGAGGGCACGCATGACTGCTTCTTCGTCTTCGACGAAGAGCGTGACGAGGGCCGCGGTGTCGAGTTCGTCGAGGTGAGCGGAAGCGGGGTTGACCTGTTCGGTCTCGGCGGTGGCGAGGTCCTCGGTGCGGTCGCCAGCGGGCTCGGCAGTGGCAGGTTCCGCTGTCGACAGGGTTCCCTTGGAGGCAAGGAAGGCGGCGCCGTGGGCTCCCGAGCGGACGCAGACCTCAACTTCGGCGGCGGGGATATGTTGCGCGAGGTGCTTTTTGAAAAGATCGACGTATTTGGGCTGGTGCGCGAAAACACTACCCATCAGGCAAATGGGGGGATGCTTGAAGTCGAGCCTGCTGGCCACCGCACCAGCGTATTCGGCGAGGCGGCGGGCGCAGACGTCGAGGATGATATCGATCTTGGAACCGGGGACTTCGGCGGCCTCGAAGACGAGGGGGGCGAGCTTGCCGATCACCGACTTATCGGCCTCTTGAGCCCAGAGAACGAGGTCGTTGAGGGAGTTAAGACCGAGTTCGCATAAAAAGGATTGGGCGAGAGGATGAGTGCGATTTTCGACATCATACATACGGAGGCAGTGGCGCAGTCCGTGAACCGCGATGTCGAAGCCGCTGCCGCGATCGCCGAGGAGCTGGCCCCAGCCGCCCGCTTTCTCGATTTTGCCATTGCGGCGGCCATGGACCGCAGAGCCAGTGCCGGAGATGACGATTATGCCGTCCTGATCGCCGAAGGCGGCAGCGAGGCCGCTTTCGCGGTCTCCGCCGGTGGCGATCTCGGCGGCGGGCCAAATCGTGGCGCCGAGGGTGGCGAGTTCTTTGGCCCCGGCAAGGGTCCCACAGCCCGCGAGGAAGATGCCGACGTGAGAGGCCTGGGCAGGAAGAGAACGCAGGAGGGACTCAAGGTCTGCTTGCTCAATAAGCCGATAGTTGGCGGCGGGGAGGCGACCTTGCTCGAGGAGGGTGGCGTGACCGTCGGGGGAAACTTGGAGGAAGACCCAGTCGGTCTTGGTGCCGCCGCCTTCGATGCCGAGGATGTATTTCGTTGCAGGAGCGGATGACATCGGAGTTGTTATACCGCGATAGAAGGAAAAGGAAAAGGGAAAGGGATTAGGTTGGTCGATACTTTGGATTTTTCGCGGGCTAGGACGGAGAGAGGAAGCAGAAGGGCGACTTGCGGAGGGTGTCTTTTTATCATCGCCCCCGAAAATTCAGGATATGAATGAGGACCTCTTGATCACGGGCGAGCGGACCGTCGCCGTTTGACCGATAAACCCCTTATGAGAGATCTTCTCTAGTATAATTTTAGCCAGATAACATCTCTGATTCTGGCTCAAATTAAAGGCGATTGAGTGGCGACAGAAATGACCGAAAGCAATGTGCACACGAGACTTGCCTTCGCGCACCTTTATGAAAAATCTTGCGATGCCAACGAAAACGAATTTCATATCTAACCGCATGTTCATGTTAACGATGTCTGCCAGCTTCTCTTCTGCGGTCTCTCACAAACGCGCTCAGGCCAAGACTTTCCTGACCACCTTACCGTGAACGTCGGTGAGGCGGAAGTCGCGTCCCTGGCTACGAAAGGTGAGGCGCTTGTGATCAATGCCCAGCAGGTGGAGGATGGTGGCATGGAGGTCATGGACGTGAACCTTGTCCTCGGTGGCATGGTAACCGAACTCGTCGGTCGCTCCGTGAGTGTATCCGGACTTCGTCCCGCCGCCGGCCAGCCACATCGTGAAGCCGTGCGGGTGGTGATCGCGTCCCCAGGTCTTCCCCATCACTTGGGCGACGGGCGTGCGGCCGAACTCGCCCCCCCAGATGACCAGGGTGTCCTCAAGCAACCCACGCTGTTTGAGATCGGCAATCAAGGCCGCCACCGGTTGATCAGAAGCAAGACACTGTCGTTTGTGCTCGCGGTCAATATCGGTGTGTGAATCCCAACCGCGGTCGTAGAGTTGGACGAAGCGAACGCCGCGCTCGACCTGGCGCCGAGCCATCAGACAGTTACGAGCGAAGGAGGGTTTGACCCGATCGGCGCCGTATTGCGCCATCGTTTGATCAGACTCTTTGCTCAAGTCTGCGAGTTGCGGCACGCTGGCCTGCATTCGAAAGGCCAGCTCGTAGGAGGCGATGCGCGTGGCAATCTCGGAGTCTCCGAGAGTCTCATGCTGGCGGTGGTTCATCCACTGGATTAGATCGAGTTCACGACGCCGGTCCTTCGTCGTGACTCCCTTCGGATTTCCGAGATGGAGCACCGGAGATCCGCTGTTGCGGAAGGGCACGCCGGCATGACGGGAATCGAGGAAGCCGTTTCCCCAAAAGCTCTGCAGGAGCGGTTGGCCATCACTGGCGCCGGAGGTCAGCACGGTGTAGGCAGGTAGATCCTCGTTGACCGAACCAAGTCCGTAGGACATCCAGGAACCGAGGGTTGGTCGGTCGCCCAACAAAGTGCCGCAGTTCATGAAGTTCACCCCGGGGTCGTGGACATTGGTATCGGTGTGCATCGAGCGGATCACCGTCAGCTCGTCGGCGACCTTGGAAAGGTGTGGCAGCAGTTCGGAAATGACGGTGCCTGATTGCCCGTGCGCACGAAAGGCATAAGGCGAGCCCTTAAGATTTGGCGTGCCACGAATGAGAGCGAACTGCTGATGATCTTTGAGCAATTCCTTCGGAATGGCTTTCCCGTCGAGTTCGTTGAGCTTCGGCTTAGGATCAAAAAGATCGAGGTGCGACGGCCCGCCCGCCATGAAGAGGAAGATGACGCGTTTTGCCTTCGCAGGATGATGCAATCCGGAACGACTCCCCTCCCCGGCCATGAGATCGTGGTGCAACAATGAGGCAAGTGCCATCGAGCCCATCCCTCCCGCAGAGCGACCAAGAAAAGCGCGACGCGTGAGGTCGAGAGAAGATGGAAAATGACGGATCATGGTCGGGTAATCGTCTCGTCGAGGTTCAAAAGGATGGAGGCGACACTCTGCCAAACGGCGAGATCGGAATCGGCTGACTGAGCATCGATAAAGCTTAGAAACTTTCTTCGCTCGCTCTCTTCAGGAGAGCGTCCGAGGCAGAGCTGAAAGGCAAGATCGAGGCGGACTCCATTGTCCGCGGCTTCCGCGAGGAGTCGCTGGGCCAAATGCTTGGCGGACTCGACAAAGACGGGAGCGTTTAAAGTCACCAGCGCCTGGGTGGGCAGGTTTGCGGTGTTCCGTTTCACGACACACACGGGACGAGCGGGAGCATCAAGAAGCTCCATGGTGGGATGCAGGGCCATGCGACGCCAGTAGGTATAGAGGCTCTTGCGATATCGGTCGGGGCCGCTGCTTTCTTGCCATTGTCCGGGCAGGTCCCGATCCTCCCAGTAGTTTTCAGGCTGCGGAGGAAAGACGCTCGGCCCGCCGGGATAGCCCTTCAGCAAGCCACTTATCGCAAGAGCCTGATCACGGATTTGTTCGGCCGGCAGACGGACGCGCGGCATGCGGGCCAGCAGTAAATTGTTGGGATCCTTTTCCCTCAACTCCGAGGTGATGCGAGCCCATTGACGGTAGGTCGCCGAGGTGACAAGCAATCGATTGAGGTGCTTCATATCCCATCCGCTGCTCACGAATTCGGCGGCCAGCCAGTCGAGTAAATCCGGATGGGTCGGCGGGGCACCCTGCGATCCGAAGTCGTCTGCGGTGCGCACCAAGCCGTGGCCGAAGTAACTTTGCCAGAAACGATTGACCACCACTCGGGCAACAAGCGGATTCTTTCCATTGACCAACCAGCGGGCAAACTCGAGTCGGTTCTTCGGTTGACCGTCTTCGTCGGGCGCAAGAACTGCGGGCACCGCAGGTGAAACTTGATCCCCGCGACTGAGAAAACTACCGCGCAGGTGGATGAAGGTCTCGCGGGGCTCCGGCAACTCACGCATGACCGGAACCTTGAGGCCCTTCACCCCTGCCTTCTTCCCCTCCAACTTGCGCATGGCCGCCAACAGGTTCGCCACTTTCTCACCCGCTTCACCTGAACCAAGTTCATCACCATGCGCGCGGTTGTAGAGTCGCACTTCGCTGAGACTCCCTTCAAATCGATAAGCCTTTGCCTCGTTGCTTGCATCATAACCCACCCCAATCGCCAGATGCCGATCGGAGATCGCAATCGTCTCTGGCACCTCGCCAATGGAGCGAGCGGCCTTGTCCTCGATCCCATCGACGAACAGGCGCACCGATTTTCCGGCCTCGAAAACGACAGCGACCTGATGCTCTTGTCCGTCGTTCACGGGATGGCTCCCGAAGACAGAGAGACCAGTGAAGGGATCATTTCGTGAAGAGACCCAGAAAAACAAGTGTCCCGGTATGGCTTCCTTTTCACCCTCACCACCGATCCCAAAGACAAAGCTGCGCTGCCCGCCGCGCCAATCGTATTTCGAAACCAAATCGGAAACCGCTTGGCGGGTTTTAATGCGAGCCGAGATGGTGAGGTCACCGGTGATATTGAACTTTTGATCACCCGCATCAGGATGGACGCCATTCCACTTTCCCAGCAAACCGGCTTCGCCGATTTTCTTGGGAGCTCGCAAAACCCGACGCGCTGCCACCAGTTCTGAGTCGAGCCGTCTGCGCTTCGCCGCTAATTGCTCGTCGTGTAATCCCGAAGAGTTCTCATAGTTCATCGTGGGGCCCCCTTGACTCATCCCCTTCCCTTGATGCTCGACGTTATTAAAAATTGCGAAGAGTGAATAATAATCACGCTGGCTGATCGGATCGAACTTATGGTCGTGGCACTCCGCACATTCCATCGTGAGTCCCAGCCAAACCTTGCCGGTGGTATTGACCCGGTCGGTCACGCCCTTGAGACGATATTCCTCCTCCGGATAAGTTTGACCTCGTGCTTGTGGAGCGTTGCGATGAAAGCCGGTGGCAAGGCGTTGCTCATCACTTGCATTTGGCAGCATGTCTCCTGCGAGCTGTGCAATGGTGAACTGGTCAAAAGGCATGTTGCGATGAAGCGCTCGAACAACCCAATCCCGATAGGGCCAGATCTCGCGCTTCTTGTCGTCGGCGAAACCACGCGTGTCGGCATAGCGCGCGAGATCAAGCCAATCTTGGGCACGGCGTTCGGCATAGTCACGTGTCGATAACAAACGATCTACCAAACGATCGTAGGCCTCGGGTGAGGTATCGTTGAGAAATTGATCCACCTGTTGTGGCGTCGGCGGTAGCCCGGTGAGATCCAAAGTCACCCGGCGGGCAAGCGTGTTGCGATCCGCCTCCGGCGAAAGGGCCAGCCCTTCTTTTTTAAGGCGCGACACGATAAACTGATCAATCGGATTCCGTGCTCCAGTCACAGACGGCGGGGCTCTCTTTTTTGGTGGAACAAAAGCCCAGTGGCGTTGGTATTGAGCGCCGCTCTCGATCCAGCGTTTGAGCAGGTCCTTCTCGACGTCCGTAAGGTGCTTATTGCTCTCCGGTGGCGGCATCACTTCGTCCTCATCCGTGCTGGTGATGCGTTGCCAGACCTCGCTTGACTCCAAGTCACCTGGCTTGATCGCCTGGATGTCATCGTTGAGGGCGTAGGCACCCTCTGGGGTATCGAGTCTCAGATCGGCCTTGCGCTCATTGGCATCGAACCCGTGGCACGAGAAGCACTTGTCGGAAAGGATCGGACGGATGTCCCGGTTGAACTCCAAGCGCGCCGATTCGGCCAGGGCGCCCGGCGCGTGCAGAAGCAAGCTCGCCGCGAAGGCGAGTTTACAGGCGACAGAACGGGCGCTAAATTCTCGAGGCATGTGACTGGCAGGTCTTTGCATTTTTGGATGCAATCTGGCGCAATGCTCTTAAATGAGTCGGAGAAGGCCATACAATTGATTCATTTTTCTGGCTCACCCAGAATTGGAGTGGATCCCTGGAGGTCGACGGGAGGCCCTTTTAAGGCGCCGGATTTCGGCGGATGAGGCGACCCGCAAGCCCGGGCGGCAACGGGATCTTCATAGAAGATCAATGTCGGCATCTTTTCCTTCCTTCAACGAAGGCGCAGAGGTCTCGCCGTGGCTCACTCAGGGAGACTCTGGTTTCGACCCTTCCGCCCCAGGACGCGAGTCATTTGCGGGCCCCAAACAACCCCTCGGTGAGTTCGCCAATCACAGGTTCCAGCTCTGCCATCGACGGTTTTCGTTCGTCCTCTGGTGGCCTCTCACCACTGTTAAAAACATCCAGCAGGTCCTGATAGGGCGACGCTTCGTCTTCGTCCGAGAGCGAAAAGCCCAACGGACCAAAGCGCAGCTTGGCCTTTACCATCAGTCCCCTGTGCCTTTTCTAGGCCGCCCCGCTCCTGCGCCTCCGCAAGAGTCCGAGCATTCCAAACCCCAGCAACGCTGCGCTGGAAACCTCTGGCACGACATAGCTCAAGGCGTCGAGGCCAATATCGGAATTGCCAGTATTCCGGGTGATATCGACCGTCAAACTGGCAATGTTTTGAGAGGCGCTCACATACCCTGTGAAAAAGTCGGCACCACCGAATCCTCCTCCCTGGCTGTCTGGAGTTCCCGCGAAACTCTGCGTTGAGAGCACGCCATTGCTGGAGTCGAGATAGTTGATCGTGACATTTGTGTAAGCCCCGCCGAAGTTCGTTAGCACCAGTCCGGCCGACTGGACGGTGCGGTCGTTACCGAAGCTGCCAGCCAAGGTTCCAAAGCTAATGGTCACTTGGTTTCCGTCCGAGCCGGACCATTGGTAGCCATTTCCAACCGTTGAGGTGTTAAAATTCTGAAGCGTGCTAGTGCTTGCGGCGAAGCCACCGGCAGTGTGATCAATGCGAACGTCTACGTCACCACCGTCAATCGTATTCCCGGTTGATCCGCCAATCCCGTTCCAATTGGCCTGAATGACCTTCCCGCTGAGACCGTTGAAAGTTGACTGCAAAGTGGACCCAGTCGCCGGACTGTCCACCTCTGAGTTACCCGCAGGATCGATTGCCCCACCCAATTGTTGCGCAATGATTGCCGCCTTGCCTCCTGAAACGGTCCCGGCGACAAGCAGGGAGAGGAAGAATTTATTCCTTAAATTCGTTGGAGAGCTTTGGAAGGATTTCGTAGCTGATGCTTGCTTGGTTTTCATATTTGTTTCTATTGATAGATGGGTTGGCCTATTTTTTCCTGAGATGAGTCGCAGATCGTTCTTTGAAATAATTATGACTAAGGGGCCTCGATTTCGGTGACGAAGACCTCCCTTACGGCATCAATTTGGGGCGAGGTCACGCGGAAGGTGGCGCCGCCTGCAAGCGAATCAGCATCACTTGCCGCTGATAGCGTGACCGTCTGCCAGGCGGACCAATTGCCCGAGTCAAAGCTCACCCTTTCACCGGAAGTGACAGCGAGATCCGCATCGCCCGAAAAAAAGGTGGTGTTAACGCTGACACTGCCTCCGGGGTTTGCAGAAAGCCGAAGTTGAAAGGTGGCAGAACCTCCCTCGGAAACAGTGACGCCGTCGGTCTTGAGTTGAACCTCGAAGGAGGTGAACACTCCACGGGCCCGGCTGTCAGCGGCGATCGAGGTGTTGACGGCATCCGCCGCGGCTTGCAACTCCGAGAGTTTAGCAGGCTCGCTCCCGGCC